>Ga0214544_1003929_pt1 | contig 30246 bp, 30 predicted proteins | sample CNSS3metaG_FD_160074 | JGI IMG/M metagenome (GOLD analysis project Ga0214544, IMG submission 160074) | Root nodule microbial communities from cowpea collected in UCLA plant growth center, Los Angeles, California, USA - CNSS3 | ecosystem: Host-associated > Plants > Roots > Nodule | place: USA...
CAAGTAGTCGGTTTTGGCCGGCTACCTGTCTAGATGGCTAGTGCTGGTTGTGTCCGGGTGCTGGATGGTATGTGGTTTTAACGTGTGTACTTATTTACTTGATTGGGCTTGGCTAGGTACAGTACAGATATATTAGGGGTGCAGAACAGGTTTTTATAGGAGGAGTGTGTAAGTAATGTATGGGGTACAAAAGTGAATTTTCCAGAACTTGCTAATTTTAGCCTTTTAAAGGTGGTTTGTAACTTCAATCAATCTATTTTCCCACCTATAATGAGCTTAATCTTAACTTCAGTTGCATCAACAAACGTTTAAAATATACAAAAATAATTTATGCAGCTAAAAATCACTTTTTAAGACATTTTTATCACACATGCTCAAACAGTCTAATTAACAGAATTATCAATTAAATCACTCTTTAAGCACACAAATTCAATTAAATACCCAGAATTAAATACTGAATGAGGGCAAAAATACGCACTCATCACTCCCTCACCTTGGTTTGCTAACATCGTGAATTATCTTGCTACTTCTATTTTTCCTCCCCTAGCATCCAGAGCTCAATGTGATAAACTCAAGAGCGATGCTAGGTATTATATTTGGGATGACCCCTAATTGTGGAAAATGTGCAGTGATCAGGTTACCAGGAGATGTATTCCAAACCATGAGATTGACTCGGTCCTCAAATTTTGTCATTCATCTGCACTTGGTGGTCATCTTGGCACACAAAGGACAGCTCGCAATGTGCTAGATTGCGGATTTTATTGGCCCACCATCTTTAAGGATGCGTGAAGGATTTGTAGCATGTGTGAGAAATGCCAATGAGTAGGAGGAGCCATTTGTTGGAGACAACAGATGCCTCAACAACCCATGTTATTTTGTGAGGTGTTTAATGTCTAGGGTATAGATTTCATGGCCCCTTTCCCTGTCTCTTTTGGTTTCACTTACATCTTGCTTGTTGTTGATTATGTTTCAAAATGGGTGGAAGCTAATGCCAATAAGACTAACGATGCTCGAGTTGTTATAGACTTTGTCAGGTCTCATATATTCTGCAGGTTTGGAATTCTTAGAGCTATCATTAGTTACCAGGGCACCCATTTCTACAATAGGTCCATGGGGGCTTTGCTTCAAAAGTATGGGGTTGTGCACAAGATTTCTACACCATATCACCCCAGACTAATCGGCAAGCCAAAATCTCAAACAGGAAGATTAAGGGGATCCTGGAGAAGATTGTGCAGCCCAAAAGGAAGGATTGGAGCAACAAACTTCAGGACGCTCTTTGGGATCATAGGACTGCTTACAAGGCACCTATAGGGATGTCTCCTTATTAGGTTGTCTTTGGTAAGTCATGCCACCTTCTAGTGGAGATAGAGCACCGAGCCTACTAGGCCGTCAAGTCATGCAACTTCTCACTTGATCAAGCTGGGGAGGAAAGGAAGTTGTAGTTGAACGAGTTAGATGAGATCCGTCTAGAGGCATATCAGAACTCTATGTTCTACAAAGAGAAGACCAAGAGATTCCATGATAGCTCCATAGCTAGAAAGAAGTTTGTTGTTGGTTAGTAAGTGTTATTGTATAACTCTAGACTTGGAGTCATGGAGGGTAAGTTGCGGTCAAAGTTGATTGGTCCTTTTGTAGTGACTAATGTTTATCCTATGGTGCATTTGAGATCAAAAGCCAATCCACCGGTCAGAGCTTCAAAGTGAATGGGCATCGTCTGAAGCTATTCCTCAGTAATCCTGCCTTGGTGGATACTGTTGTAGAGGAGACTTCCCTGCTTGACCCCACTTATGTTTCACCATGATTCAGGAAGTTTTCTTTCTCTTTCCTTACTTTTATTGCACTTGTCCAGGTCTATCTGTTGTTGTTTCCTTTTGTTTGTTTCCTTTTGTTTGTTTCCTTTTGTTAATTTGTGTTAATTTGTTCATGTTTTTGTTTTCTGTTTGGGACACTCACTTCACTTTTGGAGGATGGGTTTTTAGTTATTCTGTGGACTGATATCTTTGCTTTCTTCTTGCATGTCAAGTTGCTTTTGAATTGTTTTACCCTGTGCGAGAATTTGAGTCATTCTCTGTTCTTGATTGTGTGATATATGCCCCTTGAATGCTTGCACAGTGGACTTGGCTTGACTCTTTCTAATGTTTTTTCTGATTCACATGCATGTTGGGATATGATTTAGGCAATTTTATTTTGTGAGCCTATAGCCATATGAGCCTACCTTGAACTATTTCTGTTGATACCCCTTTTTGAGCCTGTATACCCTTTCATTGTTCTACAGCTCATTATAAGCCCTTAGCCTGAAAAACCATGATTATTCCTACCTTAGGAAATTTTGGAGCTTTGGAATTTTTTTGGGAATGGGTGCTCAATTAAGTGTGGTCGCGCACAACAAGTGTGGTTGTGCGCGCACTTGTTATTAGTTCTTGGAATGCTTATTTGTATACCCAGGTGGGATTTCAAAATTGTTGTTTCTCTGCATGTTCTTTGTATAGAAAAGAAGAAGAAGAAGAGAGAAAACAAAAAGAAAAGAAAACAAAACAAAACAAAGAAAAGAAATAAAAGGAGCTTGGATTTGAGCATTGTGTGAGAACCGAATTTGGAAGTGTTGGTGTTTGGGATTACTTTCATGCTTGATTGAGACTTATTCCTCATTGCTCCTCTATTTCCTTTGTTGCTTAACTACTTATCCATATGTTCCACACCTTGTCCTCAACCCCATTACAACCTTGAAAAGTCATTCTGATCTTGACTTGTATGTGTTTTGGTTTGGTTATTGGTTCTAGAGGCTTGCCAAGTCTGTTTGATGTTTGTTTTTTACGGGTGCTTTGAGAGTAAACAGTAGCCTAGAGATTTGAGTGATACAGTGCATATTTTGTGATGTTATGTTGCTTTCAATTCTCTCTTTGAGCTGAACTGAGTACTTGACATGTTTTGAATTGCTTGGATGATGTTCATGGATACCTTGCAGCTTTGAATCCTTTTGTGTTAGATGTGTTTCCATTTGTCTTGTGTCTCTTTTTGTCTCTCTTGTTATGTTTGTGATGTCCTTGCTTTGCTTTGCTCTTTAATTTTGCCCAAGAGTGCAAAAGGGTAAGTGTGGTCGATTTTGATGAGTCATTATTTTCCTCCATTCCATTAGCCTTTGTGTACTCATTTGACAGTTGTTCAGTGCTTAATGGTTCATCTTTAGTGTGTTGTCATCTATTAATTGGTCACTGTTCCGAATTTGGGTTAATTTCACATATTTGGCCTAATTTTGGTTTTTTAATTATTTTTAGGTATTTGGGTGAAGCAATTTTGGAGCTTGGACATTAATATTCAGTTGAAGAGAGTTGCCACATCTTTTCCACGTCATTTCCATGTCATCTGAGTGAATGGGCCAACATTTGAGGCCTAGTAGTGGCATTTTTGTAATTCTGAGTGAAGAGAGGCATTTTTGTAAATAATGGTGGCAAAGTTGAAAAGACAACGAAAATTAGGTCTTGACCCATGCAATAGCCGCACACTCTTCTTCACTACTCTTCTCCAACCTCCATTTTCATTCTCCAAGCTTTGGTGGGTGTCCATGGAGGTGCTTCTTGCGGTTTTTCACAATTTTGCCTAGTTTTTACTGTTTTTATGCACATTTGACAGCTCCCAATGAGGGTTTTATGTTTTGAATTCATTTTCTAGCTTGCGCATCTCATTTCGTGGAATGTATTGACTTGGAACAACACCCATTGATGGGGTTTTCGGTTTTTATATGATAGTATTGATTTTCGTTCATTCAAAGCCTTGAAATTTCTCTTTTGCTCTTGAATTTGTGTTTGAACAATTCGTAGGTTAGTTTTTTTGGCTTTTGATGTTCTATTTTGTTGCATTCAGATTTTAAGTGTTTAATTGGCCCATTTCCATGTCTAGCTAAATTCGCATATTGACTTCTTGATGAAAAATGCAATGAAGCTTTGAGGTTGTGCTTGTTTTGTGAAATCTATCATATCTCTTTGTTCTGAATTCGGGGAATGCATGTGATGAATATGTTTGTGCTTAATTTACAGAGTAATTGCATGTGTTTTTGTTAAGTTATGTTCATGCTTAATGTATGTAGCTTGGCTGTCACAAATTTAAGGATGTGTGCATTGTTTAATTGCACAATGAAGCTTGATTGTAACTTTCGCTTAGTGAGTTCTTATTTAGTGGATTGAGAGAAGGCAAAGGTGTTAATTTGGTGGCCTATGATAAGTGAAATTTGTGTTTGAATTAAGGATGTCAATACGTTTTTAATCACTGTCGCATTCAATTTAATCTATTGATTAGCATACTGAATCTGCCAACCCCCCTTTGTGTTATAGTGTTGTGTTCATTTGGAAATTGAAGCTTTGGACAAAAATATTGGTCATTGGGAGACGACTTGGTTCAACTTTCATATACTGCATTTAATTTGTTTTAATTTGGTGGGGTACGACCTCTATCATAGAACTATAATGCTAAAGTCAAAACCCATGAGTTTTATCAAAAGAGTTTTGTTATGGAGAAAGATTGGAAATGTTAGGAAGAACGCGACCGAAGGCAAGCTAGCTCCAAATAGGGAAGAACATTATCGAATAAATGAAGCTTTTGCAAATGATGCGTACAGGCTAGAACACTTAGATGGACGACAAATCCCACGAACATGGAATGCGAGTCATTTGAATTTTTACTTTAGTTAAATTTCCATGTATCTACACAGGTGTACACTTTCCTACCAATGGTATTTTTTCCCCTATGTTGGCTTTTGACCGAGGAGGTTTTAATAAGGCACCATCATTAGATAAAAGAGGTTCTTAGCATAAACTTGATTACCGTTTAGGGTATCAGAGTGTCCGTAAGAGACCCCACCTGACATTGTTATTATCTCGTTTAGACTCAGATGCGTTCCTAACAACCCCTCCAAACATCAATATGATAGACTAAGGGCGCATTCTTCAGGACCCCTCCTGAAAGTAATGATTAACAGAGCTTTACATGAATAAATATAAGAAATCGTAACAAGATAATAGACGCAACCATTAAAAATGAACGGTGTCAGACAAATGATTGTAAAAAGTTAATCAATATTACGTGAACGACATAAATGAAACGTCAACTAAGAAATCCAAACAATGGCCAATATCATTCAAAAGAAGCATTAGTTCCATCATCGATGTATATAAAAAAGAAAAAATTTATGTTAACTACAGAGCCCCAATCATAACCTAACTAAGACATTAAAAAGAACTACATAAACTAATTAAAAATAAAATAAACTATTTGTTCACCACAACATCTTCACGATCGACTCTTCAGCGGGGAACTCCATCACTGGGATCAACAATCCCTAATAGAAGTCCAAACCTACATCAAAATTTCCCTTGTTTAAGGGAAGGTTATAACAATGAGCCACTTGCTTCAGAGTCTTTCGAAAATCGAGCTGATGTTGTTCAAAAGGCATGAACTCAGCATTCTCCAACTCCCTTGACAGCTTCTTTTTAGGGATGGCAATGCGCCCCGCCCGCACAATTTATGTGAGCTGCAATCATTGGGTCGCCCCGCATATCACTTGGCCTGTGGGCTGGCCCGCTTTTGTTTTTTCTTTTTTAATTTTTTTTAATTCTTATGATAAAAATTTCAATGTTTAAAAATTGGGAAACTTTAAGTTCACAAAATTAAGTAAAGATTTTGAGGAGTTGGATGATAAATTGATAATTCAACATTTTCATCATATTCATATTCATATTATGACATACACAATGTATTCTTTAAATTTTAGCACATTAAAAAAATACAAAATACTTGTCTTTTCCTGTTATACAATAATTTGGAACATTAATGCAAGAGTTCATAAAAAAAGTAACTAATATACACAAGTGCAAGTTTTTTTTTATGCGGGCTTGTGGGCTGGCCCGTGTGGGCTGCAGGCTTATGCGAGCTGGATTGTGACGAGCTTGTGGGTTCAACTTTTAGGCCCACCCATGTATTTTGTGAGGGCCTATGGGTCGGCCTGCCGGCCAGGCCCTATTTGCCACCCCTACTTCTTTTGCGTCTCCTTGGCTTTCAGCTCACCAAGAGTCATATCATCTATAAGCTGACGTAGTTGGCGTAACTCTTCATCAGTATTATTTTTCTCATCGATCGATAAATCCTTTTTTTCACCTGTACATCCAAAATAAGCATCCTCTACATCTTGTAGTTGATAACTTAGACGCGAGTTAGTATAGAGATCCTCTTTAAGAGACTTCTTGGACTCTTCCAATTCCCTTTCTAAGAGGTCGACCTTCAGGATGTTGGCGGATACCTTGATGTTTGACACCATTTTCTTCCCAAGGAACGATATCAGCCATATCCAAAGGAGTAAACATCTTGTACAACTTACGTTCAGAAGAAATAAGGTCAACTGATAACTTCTCACCCAAGTGCATCTCCATAATGAAGAGGCCATCAACCAGGGGTAAAAAGTCGTCTCTATCCTTTTTACTGTGTTTGCCTAAAAGATCAAACGAAATTCTATCTCGGTCATTCTGACATGGACCCCTCTTTTTCTTCTTCTTCCCATTAGGAGGAGGGTGCATAGCATCAATGAAGCGAACGATTTGAAGGGGCACCATAAGAGTAAACTCAGTGTTTGGGGAAGGTTTTTTTGAAGGTTGTTTGTCCCCCACCACAATCGTAGGGTGAAACTTTGCGAACGAGATAAAAGCAGAAATCCAGATAAGTTAAAAAACTAACCCAATTGATCGAAGAATAAGAAAACTATTTTCCAAGTATATCATCCCACAATGAAGGGGAATGACACGCTCAAAGGATTTGTCGAGTAAGGGAGACATCAGGGTAATTCCTCAAGAAGATCCATGGCAATTTTTGACTTGGGCCTAACCATAGGCCCAATCAAAGGCCAATCACTATACTTATCTTATGGGCATAAGAGTTTCAAGACCATAATGGGCCTAAAGGACGTCAAATGCTTCTCTTATGGACCAAGACATCAAGCTTCCTAAAAGTCTATTAGTGTATTTTAAATTGGGCCAAATGTTAGGCCATGCTTTAAAAATAAATTGTAAAATTCAAAAAAGAAGATTGGATCATAACTCCTCTAGCTTTTGAAATTGGATCCAATTAAGCCCAATTTCAAAAGCCTGGGGTGGGAATGTTGCTAGCTTGTCCATGCATTGCACATTTAACACATGGTGTAAATATGGAAATGCCACATGGCAAGTGATCCATGAAATGTGGATTCAGGAAGCCAGATCTAGTATTTTCATTTCAATTAAGTGCTAATTTAGCTTGCATTTGGAGCCTACCTTCTACTATAAATGAAGGTCTTCACCCTATTGTACAATCACTCTTGAATGTGCAATGTTATGCTGTTGAGATTACTTCACAAACATTCTTTTAGAGCCACTTAGCTTGAGAATTCTTTTAAAATCTCCTCTAGCCTTCCTCCTTTAAGATTGGCCCAACCTTCTTAAAGTTTCTCCATCACCACTCAATCTGCCACCACCAAAGCTTCTAATTTGCATTTACTTCTACTGAATCACTCCATGGAGCCTCTTCATTCTAGCCAACACGTCCACAAAGGGTCATCAATAGCCTTCTCACGACTGTCATATTCGACCGCTCCCACGATCACTAGTGCAATTTGTGCATTTTATAGCGTCCTATATGCCTTAGTTCAAACGCAAATGAGGCATATAAAGACGAGATGACATTTTTGTAATATTTGAAGAAGTTTATGCCTTGGTTCTATAGACAATCGAGGCATATATGTCCCAAAATTTTTATGCTTTCCACTTATTTTCAATTTTTAAAATTAAACACATAGTTTTATGTCTCGGGTGGACACTTAACCGAGGTAGATAGTCTTTTAGGCCTCAGTCCAATTTTATCTGAGGCATATGTGGTTACATATATGCAGCGGGTGCTACTTAACCGAGGCATATACTTGTTTATCCCTCGATTTAAACAACCAAGGCAAAAAGTCTTGTTAGGGTTAAAAACAGAATCGCGCACTGTTGGAGCATCTTTTTTGCGTGGTGCAGCAACAACATCTCCATTGTTGCATTTCGTCTTTAATAGTTGCAGAATGCACAGGTTCCCTTCTTCTATTGTTGCAGAGCATGCATCCCTTCTTCACTGTTGCAAAACGCGTGAAGCTCAAGTGTTGCCTCCATTGTCGTCGTTCATGCGTGAGTTAGGGTTTGTGTTTAATGGTGAAGTTACGGTGGCCAACGGTGGTTTGCTACTGCATCTTTCTTGTTCATGTGTGGGGTATGGTTGTAAATGTGCGACGAGAAGGTATGGTGCGTGAACTTAAACTTGCTTCATTTTGCAAATGTTGCTCGTGTGGAAGAAACGCGATGATGGTGGTTCGTCCCAGGTGCATACCTGCAATGGTGATTAGTGTGAGATTCTCCATGTGCATGGGCATGGTAGTTGGTGAAACATTTTTTGGTGACGCGGCTACCGGCGTCAATGGTGGCTCATTCATAGATTTTATTGACAGTGGCTGGATGTTGGTGTCCATTCATTTTTTTATATTTTTAAGTCATATTATGCCTCGGTTGATTTCGAAACTACAGTAAGGGTTAAATATGCCTTGGTTCATAACTGAGGCATAAAGGCACTATTTTTTACCACAATTGCATGTCTCAAGTCTTAAATCGAGGCCAAATAATCAAAATAATCGCGGCAGAAACACTTGCCTACACTAGTGGATGTAACTTTGGTGGCCTTTTGAGTGTAATACAATGGAAACTTGGGATGCTCGCCATGAAAAATTGTGCACGACCAGAAGGATTTATTAAAACCTTAAGAAAAACTTGGCTTGAAAGCCTTGAAAGAGGATGCATACAAAGTAAGAAGATTGTCCTTGAATTTACTCCCTAGGGACAACCACCCAGACTTTTCCTAGGATGAGTATAATAATAATGAAGAAAAAAAAGCAAGTGTTAGAGTCAAAGATAGACATGGATAAACAACCTTGAAAGCTTGAAGATTTGTCCACCCGTTAGGACGAAGTTGTGTGGGAGCAACATTTAATTCAGATAGCACTCCCATCGTGAAAAGGGAGATGCATGTTCAACTAAAAAAATAAGCAAATATACATGTAGAAGAAGCCCTTCTTAAGCGTTTCGCGACCATGGCCTACTAGATCGTTCCCACGGTATATCTCAAAGCTAAAAAGAGTGTTAGCAACTCCTTCATTGACGAAGTCAACAAGCTCTGCCAAATAGTGAAAGGAGTCTTTTGACTGATATTTTGTTACATACTCCAAAATGTGAGCATCCACTCAGTCTTACCCAGGAAGAAAAGGCAAATTTAACTCACCTTTTGCCCCTATAGAATCAATATCTACGTTAGTATTGCGCTGAGAGGTACCTTCCTGAGTAGGATTAACTACGTCACTTGCGTGTAAGACAAACTCGTTATCTTTAACATCCCGGTCGGATATTACCAATTTAATTAAAATAAAATAAGATAACATAGTTATCACTCACCTAGTCTTTAGTGGGCCACATGAGTTTTAATGAATGTAGGAGAGGGGTTAAGCGTTGATTGGAAGAGTGGTGTGTGGTCTTGGTCCTTTCATTTTCACGTTTTATGTTTAGTGGTTTCTTTGCTTTTGTTCATGTGTGATTGGTACATTATACAAGTGATGGGATGGTGGGGCCGAGAGATTAGGGTGTTCCAGGGTCTGCGTGAATTGCATGGGGTAATAAGTGCATGTAGTCTTTATCATGTTTGGAGGTGGGGTCATATGCAAATTCAATTTTTTTCTTGTTAAAGCTTTTGGTTCTTTCTTCTTTAGCATTCAAGTTCACTTTTATGTTGTTAAGCTATACATTAATGGAAGGAAACCATGGGCCCACATTCAATAATGGTTTCATTCTTTATGACTTTGGGGTCCGAATTCACGTAAAAACATATGTATTAATTTCCTTTATTTATGCTTTTGGGTGCAACTTTGTAGTGCATTTCTTTTGGTATTTATCTGCCATCACGAGTAGTTATTTTGACTATCTCATCTCTTTTTGTTCGGGTTATTTAACTATTGTTGGTGCATGTTTAAAGTGTTAATTGGTGCATGTTTAACGGGGTACGTTAGGTTTAAGGATTTTGTGAACTGGCACCGTAGGTGGTGGTGTTACATTTTCGGTTGAGATCAATTATTCACAGGTATATGTGAATGCCAGTGGAGTTTTAGTTTGGATATTTTCCTTGAGATTATAATCATTATATTATTTTTTTGCATGTTGGGAATGCGATTATGATTGCTATGCTTAAGTATTTTACTTGGACATGATTTTAATATTACGTGTAGGGTTTTATTCGCTAATTCCTTTTTATACATTATTGTTTATGGTTAGCTTACCCCTATTTGTTTGTTTTGTGTGTTGTTTGTGTTTATCCGATGATCGTATGACATGTGTGTTATACGGGAGTATGTGATAATGTAGATGCTTTTGGAGTGGAGCAGTTTGACAAGAGGATGGGGTGAAGTCGGGATTTTATTAATTTTCATTAAGTTGTTTAAATTAAATATTAAAGATTTGAAAAATTCTTTTATTTGTTGTTTACATTTGAAAAGTTTGTGACAATCGATGTTTTGAATTACGCTATTTAATAAATTAAATTCTAGGTTTTACATAAGTACATTTTATCTATAATTTTTTCCGCGTTTTGAGTAAGATGAATAATTAAATACGGCTATTTAATGTTATCTTATTTTATTTTAATTAAATTAGTAATATCCGACTGTGATGTTACATTATCCCATGTACTGGAACTCAAAGACTGATCGTCCTGAAAATGACAAATTTCCCCGATCAGAGTTGGAACCCAAGCTTGACGAAGATATATTGTTTACATACCCCCTTGGCTTCCCTACCCGACAACCCTTCAAACAACGAGACACTAATCTCGTTGGTCATGATAACCTTATTATAGGTCGTATGCACAAATTAAGATATGAGGATGAGGATGGAAGGCGAAAAGAAGGAAGACCCACCACTATTTATAGGAAGACCCAGGTCCTTAGTCACTGAACCCCAACCCTTAGATTGATTTAAATCCCATGATCCAAAATGAGTGACGCTTGACATCACACTAACAGTTTGTTCGTTTAGTTATTGTATATTAATATAATATATGGTCAAATATCGATAATTTGATTATATGATATATTGATATCTTAAGTATCCTTTTATACTGTATATGAATTGAATATATAGTTAATTTGGTTAAATTGTAAATTGTTGCTATTTTATTAGATATACAATAAGTTTTTATTATTTATTGGTATTCTTTGATGCTCTCGATTTAGTAACAGATTTCATAAGACTAAAATATCCCATAAATACACATGGTATTTCCTCAAGGATTATATGACAATTCATACTCACTTCTCTGCTCATATAGATTCTAAAGCTCTCTTAGTGATTTGGGCGTTAGAGAGTCTTTTGTAGGTGAATCTTCCCATTTGTTCTAGCAATCTAGAGTATTCAAGTTGTCCCTTGGATCTTGCCCCATGTCTAAAGGTTCAGGTTCCAGATTCCAGTAAGAACACCTATTGAGTTTATCACATTGAACAACAATATATAAATTTAGAACAAAATTAGAAAGTAACATGCACATATTAACAACTTAAAATAAAAATAACCTCAACCTATACTAAAACATCAAAATTTCAATCGACTAGCTTTTGTTATTGATATATATTGTTATTAAGTATAAATATTTTTATAAAATTAAGTATTGATATTTATATTAAAATTTAGTAGTAAGAAAATGTTATACTAATAAAGCAATATATATATATATATATATATATATATATATATATATATATATATATATATATATATATATATTTAAAATAGAGCAATATTGTCTCTCTCCAATTTCAGACCAAATTTATTATTTGTGTAAATGTTATACTAATATTTTTTATTAAAACTGAATTTTTAACATATTATATTATTGTATATTATTAACCCATATTTTGTTAATCATTTTCCTTGTGTACATTATAATTGATAACAAATGACGATGGATTTGCTTACATTCCACAATTGTAAGAAATGTGTTTTCGTTTAACATCCTAACTTTTCAAATATTATCTATCTACCTTTGTGTTAAGATCCATTATGACGTGAATGGAGATATCATCAAGTTTTCAATAAGGACAAAGTTCTTTGTAACTTCTTTGTCTATTTCTCCTTTTGTACTAAGAAGCTTCAACTAGTCGTTGTCTTAGTGGCATATTTTTCTTTGTCTTGCATGTAGTGAAATCTAGAGTACTTGATTGTTTTGCATTAAGTGTATTATAAGTTGCCTTAATAAGGGAATCTAATGCTTTCTTACCAATTGGTTTTCTTTTTGGATAACACACTTTGCATAACACACTTTACTCCTTTTTGTGCAGTATTCACTTCATAATTGGTACAGAAAGTAGGTGGCTCAAGTTTTGTAGGTGGTTCAGGTTTTGTAGGTGGTTCAAAGTGTTTATTGTTTTTTCTTCTATAGAGCACTCCTTTCGTTATGTCTCAACTTTTGCATATTTTAAACTTGAAAGGCACAAAATGTCTTGTGGAGATGATTTCCTTTTTCAAGGACATTCTCTATGAAAAGATTAACTAGATGCATTAACTGTGCATTATGAGAGGATATTGGATATTTATATAAGATATATGTACTGTAGCTTAAGTAGATGATGCAAACATATGATCACTTTGATAATATTTATCAGATACAACATACTACTATACAGATGATTCCATAGCTTGTGAATGAAAAGTAAAACTAGATAGGTGGTGTAATTACATATGATATTAATGCATAAGAAGACTGTCTTAATAATAATAATAGGCTTAATTACTCGGATCATACCCATTTTGGTTCGAAAATTTCAAAATGGTACCCACTTTGACTTTGTCTCAATTTAGTACCCAATTTTGATTATTGCATCAATGTAGTACCCTCCGTTAAGTCTTCACAAACGGCGTTAACTACCTTGCCACGTGTCATCCTCTGGATTTTTTAATTTTTTTTAATTTTTTTTTAATTTTTAATTTGTTTTTGAATTTTTTTTTAAAAAAAATTGCCACGTGTCAAATCCTTGATGTGGTATGATCCGAGTAATTAAGCCAAAATAATATTGTTTATTCTTAGATGAAAACTAATATTTTCTTATTCTAATCAAAACTAACTAGTTTCTCTTGTACTTGGATTCAACAATAGTAAACCTCTAATTCAAAGGGTTTATGTAGGAATAAAGGGTTGACTTGGTCAGCTAGTGATTAGGGGCAAATAAACTGAAGTGTCAACTAGTGTGTATAAATAATAAGTGAAAAGTGTTGGAGATCTCACATCAAATAAAGATATTGTCAAATTATAGTACATAAGTGAGTGTACCTTTATTTTACAAGTCAATTCTATAATAAGATGAAGCATTTTATGGTACAATATAAAATTGATTTTTACTTAAATCTTGTTGTAGAATTGTTTCAATATCACAAAAAGTGAATTAATATCACTTGTTTCTTATTTCTAAATAGATAAATTAGTAATAATTTTAAAATGTTACAAAAAAGGCAATACGTCACCATTTTTATTTGTTACAAAACAAGATAATAAGTAACATTTTTTTTTAAATTAGAAAATGTATAGGTAACATTTTTGTAAATGTTAAAAAATGTACATGTAACATATTTCAAGTGTTAAAAAAAAATTAAATTTGCACCATTTTTGTAATGATAATAAAGATGCTAATTGTAATAATTTTGAAAATGATACTAATAATACATAAAAATATTGTTAAAACCTTTTGATAACATGTGTCACGCATAATATGTGTAAAAATATTGTCTTTGCAAATGATAACATATTTTAGGCTTGAGAAACTTTTTTTTTTGAATGTTATTAAACTAATATACGAGTAATGAAAATGAAAAGATATATTGAAAGGTACCGACCATATGAAATTAGACAAAAAATGAAGTTAATGTCAAAATATTTAAAGAGAATGGCATGTAAGTACATCAAAATAAAAGAAGTACATGCAAATATAGAAAATTTTAAAAGCATATGGAATCAAAGCAAACATATATGGAATCACAACCACAAAACAATTATCTTCAATAATAAAACACATTAGCCAAACAAAAACTAAACCCCAAAATCTGACCTTTTGTTGATCTTATGTCACAATATTCCTACAAACAATTCTACAAAAAACTTTTCAACCTACACTTTAAATAGTAAAACACATCACATACTAAGTTAATTGTTCCTGCAGAGAACAAACAACATAAGTTAGGCACAAGCGTCACGTTACCCATGTAGTCCGCTATCTCCTCCGTTGGCCTCTTCCCAGTTGATACATGTCGGTTTGGGTTGTAAGTGGGCTTAGGCCCTAGCCCAGGCCCTTAGGACCTATTGAACGCGGGGGGCTTCAATTTTACTAAGTAGATTGGAGTAGTCGGCTTAGGCCGACTACTTTCCTCGACGGTTTATGCTATCGGTTTAATCTGGTAAGGCTTAGACCAACTCGGCCTAGGCTGACTACTTGAACGCCTTGAAATATATGTATCGTTTACTTATTTGGTCGAGTTTGGCTAGGTGCGGTACACCAGTCTCCTAGCCTTGGCCGATATGAGTTGTCGGTCAAGGGTGATTATGTGTTGCTGTGCTCACGAGATCGGCTAGGTGTGGTACATTTGGTTAGACCGGCTAGGTGTGGTACACCAATCCCCCAGCCTTTAAGTGTGATGAACAGTGTTAAGGCTAAAAAGTGGTAACAGTTTGATGGTAGGTGAGAGGGTGTCAGGGGTCAAATCAGGAAGTTTTGTCGCCGTCGTTTTTAAGAGTCACATTTCTTGTAATGATGGTGTCGATTCGTATGAGTTGTCGTTTTGGCGGGAAGGGGTTTTTGCCGTTTGGGATTCTGGCCTATAAATATGGATTTCAAAACAAGAGAGGGTTTACTTGGTTCATTTGCGAGAATTTCGTATTCAAAGGTCTTGTGTGCGTTTTCCTGTCCGACTAGTTCCCATTTTTAGTCGACATCTTTCCGAAAACACGAGAAAAGGTATGTCTAGTAGCGATAGTGTGTCGTTGTCCACATCTAGTAGTGAGAGTATGGGGTCGGAGAGGAGTAGAGGTAGGCAAGTTGATGAAGAGGGTACCAGTCTTGGAGGTATGGTAAGTGGGATCCCCATGGAAACAGTGAGGGAGGTCCGAGAAGATCCCCCAGAGGAGTTGGCCGAGAGTGACTGGCCGACCAAAGGCGGTTATGGGTGGGTGGCTGCCGATGTTCGCAATCAATCATCTTTATTCCGATGGTCTTGCTTATTGAACTCCTAGTTGAACTGTACGCTTGTCATCACAAAGGGTGTAAACGGGGATATCGTTTCCCTGGAGAGAGTTACGCTATTGACCGTGTGTGTCACGGGCAGGAGGGGGCCACGGAGAAGTTCTTCTACATGTACATGTGTCACTTTTCTCAGCTACATGTGCGACTACCGTTAGATGATTTCATTATCGGTGTGTTGTGCGCGCTGAACGTGGCACCTACACAGTTGCACCCGAATAGTTGGGCTTACTTGCAAGCCTTTCGCATCTTGTGCCAATCTCTATACTTGGAGCCTTCACCTTATGCTTTCCTGTACTTCTATGACACTAGACCCTACTAGCCGACTACTTAGCTGTCTTTGATAAGTCGCCCTAGTATCAGCAAACTGGACGCATTTTCCCAGTCTTTCAAGCATTTCAAGGACGGGTACTTCAAAGTTGTGGTGAAGGAAGAAGGCAAGCCTTATTTCTTGAACGCAGATAGAAGTACAAAATTCCCATTTAGCTGGACGGGTACCCCTCTCGGTACAAGGATATGGGGACTAGTTAGACTTTATAATTCGGTGCATTCGATTATAGATATTGAAGGTATCTGTTTGTTACTTAAATTGTATTAATGATTCTAAGTTGTTTTAACCGGGGTTTAATATGTTATTGTAGGGCACATGGCGCAATCAGGGAAGAAGAATTTGGCACTCTTCCAATCGTTGAGGAAGGAGATGGCCGCTAAAGCTAAGGCAGCTGGGAAGACTACCATTCCCAACTTGCAAGAGTCTGTGGTGGAAGTACATGTACATGGTGGAATGAAGAGGAAAGTCGAGTTGCCGCCTCGCGCCGACAAGGGGAAGGATGTGAAGAAAGTGAGGGCAGTCTTGCTCGGGGCGGGGTCGGCCAGTGGGGCAGGGTTGGCTAGTGGGGAGAAGGGACCGAAGTCTAGCTTAATTGAGTTGCCGGAAATATCTATGAGGAAGGATATCGCGATCAACCTCCCAGAGACCATTATAAACTCTATTGATGGTATGGAGGCGGATCATATTGTAAGGACAATGGTGGAATTTGGGAGCAAAGCCTTGATATTAAGTCGACGTGTAGGGTCTTTATATCGGCGGGAGGTGAAGGAGGGAGGTCGGGAGAAGGTAGAAGAGTTGCAGGGAAAAGTCGACAAGCTTGAGGAAGAGAAGGCTGTGTGGAAGAAGGAGAGGGAGGGTTGGGAAGAAGAGAGAAAGAGGTTGGCAATGTGGAAGGTTCGTTGTTTGGATTCAGAAGGAAAATTGAACAAGAGAATAGGGGAGTTGGAGGAAGACTTTGATGAATTGAAAGATAAATATGACGGTGTTGTGGGTGAACTTGATGACCTGAAGAATTGTATTATACAAGAGCACATCAACGGCTTTGAGAAGGGACTACTTCAAGCGGCCTTTTTCCATCAGGATGTTGACATCTCGGACTCAAAGTTTGATGTGAATAAGGACGTTATTGACGGAATCTTGTCAAGGAAGACGAGAGTAGTGCGGATGAGAAGGCAGAGGAGAAGGCGGAGGAGAAGGCGGTTGAAGAGGAGAAAGGAGCGAGCGATGCCGAGGAGGTGGCCCCTGATGTAGCAGAATAGGATGTTGGTTTTTATTGATTTGAAAATATTATTTGAGCCTATGGCTGTAATAGTTGGTACATTACGTTACATTGGTACATTCTTGCACTTATGTTGAATGTGATTAAGGTTCTGTATGTTATTGTGTATGATGGATTTTGATGATTTGTGGTGTATGTATAGCGTGTTCGATTGTATGTTATGGGTGTTCGACCCAACCGCTTGCTTGTGTTAAGGGTAGGGAACTTGAGCGAATTAAACACAAGTTAAGGGTGTTCGACCCGGGCCGCTTACTTGTGGTAAGGGTGGGGAACTTGAGCGAATTAAACACAAGTTAAGGGTGTTCGACCCAGGCCGCTTACTTGTGGTAAGGGTGGGGAACTTGAGCGAATTAAACACAAGTTAAGGGTGTTCGACCCAGGTCGCTTACTTGTGGTAAGGGTCGGGAACTTGAGTGAATTAAACGCAAGTTAAGGGTGTTCGACCCAGGCCGCTTACTTGTGGTAAGGGTGGGGAACTTGAGCGAATTAAACACAAGTTAAGGGTGTTCAACCCAAGCTGCTTACTTGTGGTAAGGGTGGGGAACTTGAGCGATTTAAATGCAAGTTAAGGGTGTTCGACCCAGGCCGCTTACTTGTGGTAAGGGTGGGGAACTTGAGCGAATTAAACATAAGTTAAGGGTGTTCGACCCAGGCCGCTTACTTGTGGTAAGGGTGGGGAACTTGAGCGAATTAAACAGTAAAAACATAGGAGAGTTGTATGTAAGACCCGGGAAAATTAATTAATTAATATTTAATTAATTAATAAATGCGGGTAGAAAGCGCCTTTATGGCATTCATTGTTGTTTAATGTGACGTGGAAAAGTACTAGCACAAGTGGTTGAGAGTACTTTGGTTTGTGTGAGAGGACTTGGGTTCGAGTCCTATGTATGCTAATTATGTGTTGTTGTTTTATTATTGATTTTAAAGATATGTATGATGATGTGATTGGTATTGTAAACTTATGTTGATTTATGTATATCACCAAATGTGATTTGGTGTAGTGGTTGTGCTTTGGCCTTATGAGTGGAAGGTCATGGGTTCAAACCTTGGTGGGTAAAGCATAAACTTTATTTTTGCTAATTAGTAGATGTGGCGTGAATGTGAACCAGTAAAGAAAACCTAGCAGGGTAACCAGTAGGTGCTGAAAAATCACTCACTAAGGAACTTGAGTAGCCATTAAGCCCACACTAAAGCCAAACCCGTTTTATTTTTATAACCCATTTTAAAGGCAACTATAAAAGCAAAAATTTAGGTAAAGGTAAGGGTTTTGGCAATTGTGGTGGACTGCTGGAGTGAGAAGCACGAATTGGAGAGTGTGAGAAGAGTTGAGACTGTGCAAGGGCTGGACCAAGAGGGAGAGCGCAAATCTAGAATTCCTCATCTCAAACTTTAATCCAATAATCCAGGTTAGGGGAGCTGTATTTTAAGTGTGTGAATTTTATGATGTGAATTGTGGTTCTGTGTTATTGCTGTCTCGATTGAAATATGATTGTGGTGGAATTAGGCATGTATAATTTGAATACTGAATAGGCAGAATGGTTATGGGTTAATGAAACTTTTATGCTTTACGTATTAGGTGCTAAGAAAACAAGGGTTTGGGGTAATGAAAAATGGAGATTGCGCTTTAACGGAATTATTGGGATTATTTCAGGTTTGTATTATGTGCACGAGTTTGGGTGTATGATTTTCCATTTGTTGGCATGAATTGAAGTGTGGTTTGGCATGATTTTGAATGGTTGGTGTGCGTAAACAGAGGGAAACTCTGCAAGTCTCGCCCAAGCGAGGTCATCTCGTCTAAGCGAGAGTTGCAGAACCTCGTTTTTGGCCTTGTGTTGTGTTTCCCGACTAGGCGAGTGGTTTCAGGTTTGAGCGACAGACGCTCTCGCTTAGGCGAGAGTGGCTCGCCTAAGCGAGATCGCAAGAGAGGGTGCTCATGTTGAGCGCGACTTCTCGTTCAGGCGAGGAGTTTTAGTGTGTTAAGCGAGTTTGGTCTCGCTCAGGCGAGATGGTCTCGCCTAAGTGAGATGTCGTGGTCATGTGTGGTGTTTTGCTTGTATTTCTAGCCCAGGCGAGATGGGAATGGAGGTTTGGGCGAACGTGTGGCTCGCTCAGGCGAGGGGATCTCGCCTAATCGAGATGGCGTGTTTTGGTTGCTGAGTTAAACTCGCTCAGGCGAGGTGGACTAGCCTAAGCGAGTTTATGTGATTTACTATGTTTCTATGTGCTTGTGAAGTGTGTTTGGTTGTTATACCATGGTTAGATTGTATATGCAGGTGTTGTGGTGTGTGGGCTTGAAGGACGAAGTCCATTAGGGGTCTGGGATGTGCTCGGTGGTTGGACACATGATGGGCATGGAACTGGTTGACTTCCCATCGGCTACTATTGGGCGAGGAGTCCTTAGTATGGTGATTGCATATGTCGGGCGCACGATGGACAAGGAACTGTGATGTTCCCGTCGGCTACTATTGGGCGAGGAGTCCATAGTATGGTGATTGCGTGCGTGCCAGGGTCCAAGTGTGAGACTTAGATGTTTATACTACAGGCAAGGAGTTTGTAGGGCAGGACTATGAGCGGGATAGGCCCATAGCGTTGGACCACGAAAGAGTTAGTTTCGTTGGAGCACAGGGAAGTCCTAAGACCTAGTTCATGCATATGACTCATGAAGGACTATGAGGTCATGGTTGGGTGATTTGAAAAGTATGAGGATTTAATTATGTATTTTTGGTGGGGAAGCATATTTATTTCATATATATCTGTTTTTGTTTTATTGTGCATAGCTCACCCTATCTGTGTGTGTGTGGCGATGATCGGATATCTTGTTATCCGGGAGCAGATGATTTGACAGGTGAGCCAGGAGACGCTTAGACTCGGAGCGTGGGCTAGCTTGGGGATTTTTGTACATGTATTATTATTTCGGTTTTTGAGATGAATATGTAAACCTTTGGGAGCCATGTGATTATTGTTTTAGTTTTATAAATTATGGACTCTTAGTTTTATGACTTATATATTAAAGTTTTAAATTTCCCGTGCTTTTGGGAAATAGTTTATATTAAATGTGATATTTATTTTATTCTGAATTTTATTTATTAAAAATTAGTAATATCCCTTAGGGATGTTACAATTGGTATCAGAGCAAAAGTTTTGAAAATATTTTTAAAATATTTTGGGGCTAGTGGGGAGTGAGCTTATCGGTGTGTTGTTTGTGGTATGTTGTGTGTTCAATATGAAAAGTGTGTGGTTTTGTTTGACTAAACGATTGATTTTTAACAGTTGTAATGTGGCATATCCAGGCTATGGTTGCTAATAGGAGGAGGAGGAATAGTGGTGCTGATGACATCGCGGAGGCCATTCATAGGATGGTGGATGCGATGCAGACACCGGTAGCGGCACAACCCAGGGCGGCAATTGCACCAGTTAGGGTGCCAACTGTGGAGGACTTTCTACGCCACAAGCCAGCAGAGTTCACTGGCAAAGCATCTCCTGATGAAGCGGAGGCCTGGCTTCGCAAGTGTGAGAAAATATTCACAGTGATGAACTGCGCGGATGAGCAAAAATTACTATTTGCCACCCACCTTCTGAATGATGATGCCGAGTACTGGTGGGCGGGGATGCAACAATAGATGCGAACCCGAGAGGAACAGGTTAAGTGGACCAACTTCAGGACGCGTTTCCTGGAGAAGTACTTTCCTGACACGGCTAAACAAGACAAGGAAGCTGAGTTCCTTGCACTGCAGCAGGGAGATATGACGGTGCAGGAATATGTGAACAGGTTTGATCACCTGGCGAGGTATTATTCGCAAGCCATTACTGAAGAATGGAGATGTTTAAAGTTTGAGCGAGGACTCAGACATGAGCTGAAGAGGGTGGTAACACCGTTGCGAGAGAGGAGATTTCCAATCTTGGTGGAACAGGCCAAGAGTGCTGAGCACCTAGAGAAGGGCCCTGGCCTAGTTGTGAGTAGACATCACAGGAATGTCACAGAGGCTCGGCAAATGAAGAACTCATATCGCCGGCCACAGACGTCTCAGGGTCACACTTGCTATCAGTGTGGCGGACCCCATCTGAAGAGGAACTGCCCACAGTTGACCGGTGGTGTAGGGGGATCCGGTGACCGTCGCAAGTGTTTCATATGCGACAAACCAGGTCATTTTGCTAATAATTGCCCTAAGAAGAAGAGTCCTGGTGTGAAGAAACCAGCAGCAGCCTCGCCAGCAAAACGAGCTCGCACAGTTGAGAGGGTTTTTGCCATGACATCTACCGAGGCGACCCAGTCAGGTAACTTGATATTGCAACCTTGTACTCTTATGGGACATGATGTATTAGTTATATTTGATTCTAGCGCCACCCATTCCTTTATATCTAATGCTTGTGTGGGACGATTGAGTCTGGTGACACATGACTTGGGGTGTGAGTTGCTTGTTTCAACTCCTTCCTCGGACCAGGTAGCTACCAGTTTAGTCTGTGTTGGGTGTTCAATGGTGGTGGCAGGTCACAGATACAAGGTGAACTTGGTGTGCTTGCCCTTGGAGGGATGGATGTGATATTGGGAATGGACTGGTTGTCTATCAATCACATCATAATTGATTGTGGACGGCGCAGTTTGGTATTCCCAGAGCATGAAAGGTTGGGATTGATATCATCTCGGGAAGCCAAGAAAGCATTACAAGATGGAGCTGTGTGTTTTATGGTGGTGGCCAAGCCAGAGAAGAAAAGTGCGGCGGAAGTGATTCAGGCTATACCGGTAGCTAATGAATATGCAGATGTGTTTCCAGATGAAGTATCGGGGTTGCCACCGAGTCGAGACATTGACTTCACCATTGACCTCATTCCTGGTGCAAGTCCAGTGTCTATGGCTCCATACCGAATGGCACCGGCTGAGCTTGGAGAACTCAAGAAGCAAATTGAGGAGTTATTGGAGAAGCAATTCATTCGACCGAGTGCTTCACCCTAGGGAGCCCCAATTTTGTTAGTAAAGAAGAAGGATGGGAGCTCGTGGTTGTGTGTGGATTATAGGCAGCTGAATAAGCTGACTATTAAAAACAAATATATCCACTGCCAAGGATTGACGATTTGCTAGATCAGTTGAAGGGAGCAGGGGTGTTCTCTAAAATCGACTTGAGGTCGGGATACCACCAAATTCTAGTGCGGCCGAAGGATGTACAAAAGACAGCATTTCGGTCACGATACGGTCACTATGAATATGTGGTGATGCCATTTGGAGTGACGAATGCGCCAACTGTATTCATGGATTACATGAATAGAATTTTCCGACCTTGGTTGGATAAGTTTGTTGTTGTCTTTATTGATGACATTCTTATCTACTCGAGGACACGAGAGGAACATGCTGACCACTTGAGGGTAGTGTTGAAGATACTCCGAGATCACCAACTGTATGGGAAGCTGTCCAAGTGTGAATTTTGGCTAGAGGAGGTGCAGTTTCTTGGACATGTCATATCAGCTAAGGGTATTGCAGTAGACCCGGCTAAGATTGAAACAGTGCTTAACTGGGAAAGGCCTAAGACTGTGAAGGAGGTGCGAAGTTTCTTGGGCTTGGCAGGTTACTACCGGAGGTTTGTGGAGGGGTTCTCAAAGAAGGTGAACCCATCGACACAGCTAACAAGAAAAGATCAGTCGTTCTCTTGGACCGAACAGTGTGAAGAGTGCTTTGAGGAAATGAAGAAATGTTTGACTATTGCTCCAGTGCTAGTGATTCCAGATACTGAGAAAGTGTTTGAGGTGTACTGTGATGCATCATATCAAGGTTTGGGGTGTGTACTGATGCAAGAAAAGAGAGCAGTGGCATATGCTTCTCGTCAACTGAAGGTGCATGAGAAGAATTACCCGATTCATGACTTGGAGCTAGCTGCCATAGTGTTTGCTCTTAAGTCTTGGAAGAATTATTTATACGGCTCTCAATTCCGAGTGTTCAGCGACCACAAAAGCTTGAAGTACTTGTTTGACCAAAAGGAGTTGAATATGAGGCAACGCAGGTGGATGGAGTATTTGAAAGACTATGACTTCGAATTGCTCTACATCCGGGCAAGGCAAATGTTGTAGCCGATGCGTTGAGTCGGAAGAAGATACATGTATCTTGCATGATGATAAAGGAGTTGGAGTTGATTGAGAAACTCCGAGACATGAATCTGGGAATGCAGTTTGGGTCAGGCTCGATACAGTGTACCTTGCTAAGAGTTACCAATGAATTTTCGAATGAAATTCGTGTGGCTCAGGGACATGACTTGGAATTGCAACAGTTTGTGGGGTGGTTAGGTACTGAAAAAGGGAAGGACTACCAGATGGGAGAGGACGACATTCTACGGTTTAAAGGTAAAGTGTGTGTACCAGGAGGGCCTCATTTCAGGAGGCAGATACTGAAGGAGGGTCACCAAAGCCGTCTTAGCATACATCCCAGTATGACTAAGATGTATAAGTATTTGAAGGAATTCTTTTGGTGGAATGGTATGAAGGCAGACGTAGCAGACTTTGTTGCTCAGTGTTTGGTATGTTAAAAGGCCAAAATTGAACATCAAAGGCCGGGAGGTACACTGCAACCACTGGACGTATCTCAGTGGAAGTGGGATAGTATCTCTATGGATTTTGTGACACATCTTCCGAGGTCGACAAAGGGTCATGATTCAATTTGGGTGATAGTAGACTGACTGACAAATTGTGCATACTTCTTGCCTATGAATCAGAAGTGGTCGATGGACAAGTTAGCAAAGTTATATGTGCGAGAGGTAGTGAGATTGCATGGGGTACCCGAAAGTATAGTGTCAGATCGGGATCCTAGATTCACATCACGGTTTTGGCAATCATTGCAAGCGGCCTTGGGTACACAACTGAGGATGAGTTCAGCGTATCATCCTCAGACGGATGGACAGTCTGAGCGGACCATCCAATCTCTAGAGGACTTATTGAGGTCTTGTGTGTTGGATCACATGGGAAACTGGAATGATGTGCTGCCTTTGGTGGAGTTCACCTACAATAATAGTTACCATTCCAGTATTGGTATGGCGCCCTACGAAGCATTGTATGGAAGGAGGTGTAGAACCCCATTGTGTTGGTATCAGGACAGTGAAGCCTTTGTACTTGGTCCTGAATTTCTACAACAGACGACCAGTAAGGTCAAGTTGATCCAAGATCGGATGAGAGCAACTCAGAGTAGGCAAAAGTCTTATGCAGATAAGAGGAGACGACCACTTGAGTTTGATGAAGGAGACCATGTATTTCTCCGAGTGACGCCAACTACAGGTATCAGAAGGATTCTTAAATCAAGGAAGTTGACTCCGAGATTTATAGGACCTTATCAGATTACACGGAGAATAGGAGCAGCGGCGTATGAAATCGCTTTACCACCTCATCTATCCAACTTGCACAATGTGTTTCATGTCTCACAGTTGAGGAAATACATTGCAAGTTCAGACCATGTTTTAGAGTCAGATGAGGTACAAGTACGCGAGGTAAGAAGTTGAAGACGGTGAAGGTTCTCTGGGATGAGGCAACCCAGGAGATGACATGGGAGATGAGGGATGTTTGCGGTGCGAAGGGCTGCCTTACTGAAGCGATCTATGAACGCTATGAGTGGTTGGCCTAGTTCATGTCTAATGCCCAGGAGGGAGATTCTGGTAGTTTGGTGTGGACGGCTGCCAGCAAAATGGGTGGAGATAATGTGTGAAAGGACGTCGAAGCTGTCGATGGAGTAAGGTGGAAGGGTTGTGAACCATTCCAGAGCAGGGCCTTTGAGGGTGGTGAGGAAGGCTTTGCAGAAGACTACGTCTTGGGATGTGTACAGGGCGACATGGGTGATATAGACTTTGAGGTGCTCGTTAGGGTCGGTCTCACCAGTATAGCAGTCCAAAGTGAAGGGTTCCCATTGGGCAGGTAGAGGGGTGTTGGCGATAAAGTCGTTGAATGGGTGATGACGTCTAGGCTGGTGGGGAGGGAGCAGATGAGGTGGGATAAGATGGTTGATCATGGCGGGGAAGGTGGAGGTAAGATTGTGAGGGGGGATATGGGCTGTTGGGAGGTATTGTGGAACATGTGTGGTGTGTAGGGTGGTGGGTATGTTGTAGGGGATCTGGGTGATAGGGAGGGTAGCGGCAGGGGTTGGGGCTGCGGTATGCCCTGGTTGAGTGGATGGAAAGTGAGTGGGGTGGGTGGAGGGGATGGGTGTTTGTTGGGTGGTGGTAAAAGTGTGAAGGGTGGGGTTGTATTCGATTTCCTCCTCTGTGGGCTGGAAGGTTGGGGACCTTGCAGCCTCAGAGGCTTCCTTGGCCTTTCCCTTCAAGGTAGGATCAGCCTCAATCTTTCGCCTAAGGCGAGAGTTCTCTTGCCGCAGCGCCTCCATCTCATTAGCGCTGCGCTTCTTCAAATCTGCTAGCTCTTGTTGCATCTTCGCTTGGTCATCCAGGTTGGCGGCTAAGTCAAGGGTGATGCCAGCAGGTCCTGAGGGACCAGCATCCGCCTGCTTGTTGACTCCAGCTCTGCTGCGGGTGGAAACCATCTTTGGAGAAAAACGAGTACTAAAGATGTTCGTCTCATACCCCATGGTGGGCGCCAATTGTTCCTGCAGAGAACAAACAACATAAATTAGGCACAAGCGTCACCTTACCCATGTAGTCTGCTATTTCCTCAGTTGGCCTCTTCCCGGTTGATACATGTCGATTTGGACCCAGGAGGGGTTACCTGCAGAAGGGACTCCGAAGCTCAAGTGAGTCAAAACTCTCAAAAGGTCAAATCAGTGATTAATGAATGCGTACCTTTAATTACTAGGGTCCACGTGTATTTATAGAGCATTAATTATGTCTGGTTGTGCCATGGGCCGGGCCCTGGCTTGGGCTCTAGTTTGGGCTGTAAGTGGGCCTGGGCCCTAGCCCAGGCCCTTAGGACCTATTGAACGCGGGGGGCTTCAATTTTACTAAGTAGATTGGAGTAGTCGGCCTAGGCCGACTACTTTCCTCGACGGTCTATGCTATCGGTTTAATCTGGTAAGGCTTAGACCAACTCGGCCTAGGCTGACTACTTGAACACCTTGACATATATGTATCGTTTACTTATTTGGTCGAGTTTGGCTAGGTGTGGTACACTAGTCTCCCAGTCTTGGTCGATATGAGTTTTCGGTCAAGGGTGATTATGTGTTGGAGTGCTCACGAGATCGGCTAGGTGTGGTACATTAACCATATTAAACATCAATATAAAAACTCAAAACAAAATGAAAAAAAGTAACATACACACATAAACAACTTAAAATTAAAATATCATCAACCTGGATTGAAACATAAAAAGATAAAAATTGTAAGAAGCAAACAAACACTACAAAAATTTTGAATTATAACACGGGTTTCTTAAAAGGGGTTAGAATAACCTCAAGTAATTTATTTACACAGTAGAGGTTTCCTAATAAACCTCTGGAAAGTGCAAAGGTCTTTTAAATGAAAGCTGGAAAATTTGATTTTCCCTCTCACTTTTTCACAGTGCATTTTTTCTTCTCTACAGTCCATTCTATTCTTTTCGCGTGACCTAACACAATTATCTTTTTCTCATTAGTTCATCTCTATTTAATCTTTCAATTTCATATACAAATTTATGTTTGCCCTCTCTCAATCTCAGTAAAAGATCTTAAGTTTGCCCTTTCTCAATCGTAGCTTCTAAAGCGCAACTTCCAATTTCTATGCACTTTTTCTTTTTGAATCTTCATCCGTCAATCGCAACTTTGGATTGGTAGTGACTTTTTTTTTCACTTTCTTGTTAATTTCTCACTTTTCCTCTTTTATCTAAATCTGTTATGCATTGTGTTTAGTGGCTCTGATTTATGCATTGCAGGTTTGGTTATTCATGTTGCTTTGCAGTTGTTCATAGGTTTGTCGCTTGACCTAACCTAAAGTTATTATAACAATTCAAAGATAGTTGTTGTGCATAATGAGGTTTACTAGTGAGGTCATAAAATTTCCCAGTGAGGTTTCCTACAATGGAAGTGGTATTCGAAACTCTAAAAGGATTGAGTGAGGCATTACACCACTGTAGAACAAAGGTTGGAGATGCAACTAGAAGAGCTGAGATAGTGGCAGATAATCTCTAGAGTCACAGTGAGCTTCCCTCAACTTTCACTTTCATTTATTCTTTTTCTTTTCCCGAATCATAATCTAAATTATTTGATGGGAGACACTTGGAAGATTATATAAGATTTGAAGATAGTATTTCTAATCTAAGATTTGAAGCCAATAAGTTATCTCAATGAAGAGTCAAAATACTTTCTGGATTGTTTGAAATTAGAGAATAAGAATATTTTACATGATAAATGATCAACAAATTTATAAATAAAGGACTAAAATATCACTTCCAGCATAAAACTATAAGATGGTGGATTTACTTTTATATATATATATATATATATATATATATATATATATATATATATATATATATATATATATATATATATTTGTTTAGTATGAAACTTCCCACCCTGATTAAATTCTTAACTAATGGAAGTGTATGCTTTTATTTAGGAAAGGTTAAATTAAAGTTTTGAACTTTATAGCCTATTTCAAGAAAGTGAGCTTAATTTGCATAGGGTGATGGTATTAGACGGTCAAGTAATCAATTGAAAAAATTTCTAAAGTTCCTATCTTGGCATGGAAGTTGAATTCTCAAACTTTCTCACCAATCATGCAAGAATTAAAAATCTTGCAGGTAAGGTATTTCTATTTGTAGACTTAAGTTCTAATATATTTCATACTGAAGTTTCTTACAAATCTTAGACTTAATTCTAATGTATTATATGTATATACTGTAGTTAGAATTGGTTCTAGTGTTACTGATGCAGTAGTGACTAGAATTATTCATGGAACAAAGGTGCTTAAACAAGGAGCGTCTGATTAATTATTTCAACAATCATTTGGAGTTTTCCCGGGAGATAAGCTCATAATAAAGTCTTTGTGATAGGATTGGTAATTGCTGGACTTAGCTAACAACCTATTTTATTGAATATGGGTATATCTCTCACTGTAGTGACAGGGAGAAAATTCCAAGAACTTGATTCTTACACACACTTTGCACCAAACTCTGAGAGACCTTCTCTCAGCCCTTCCCACAATTCTGTAAACAGAAAACAGACTTAAAAAAACACCTAGACCCTTAACAAACTTATATAGGTCTGTTACAGTTTACATTCCTAACTGTTTCAACTGTCTGTTTGGCCCTCCTTTTGTACACAATACCATATCTATCATTACCCCCTCCATGGAGTTTCACCTTGTCCTCAAGGTTAAATTCGGGGAACTCCCTAGAAATGCACTCAGCTAATTCCCAACTGTTGTCTGAGGGTGGAAGATCCTTCCACTAAATTAAGACTTCGAGATCTCCCTGGGGCGTACGCCTAACGTCCAACAAGTGCTCAGGACCAACTTCCAACATATAGTCGTCAGCCAAAACTGGAGGCAAGGATTGAGGCACTGTAGGTGGTGTAACAGCCTTCTTCAATAACGAGACATGGAATACGGGATGTATTCTGCTATGGGGAGGTAAGTCAAGCTGGTAAGCGACCTGACCAACACGAGTAAGCACCTGATAGGGCCCATAAAAACGAGGACAGAGCTTTTCATTGGGTCGCTTAGCCAAGGACCGAAGCTTATAGGGCTGCAACTTCAGATAGACCCAATCCCCTACCTGATATTCCACCATTCTATGATGTTTATTGGCCTGAATCCGATTCTGATCCTGGGCTTTATAGAGGTTAGCTTTGAGTTCCTGAAGCATATCATCTTGTTCCTATTGTAGTTGATTCACACTAGCAACTTTAGAAGGAATTGTAGTCCCTTTTAGAAGTAGGGGAGGGTCACGTCCGTAGAGAGCTTTAAAAGGAGTCATTTGTGAGGAAGCATTGTAATTGGTGTTGAACCAAAATTCTGCCCAAGGCAGCCACTTGGGCCATTGTTTAGGTTGCGTCCCCGTCATGCAACGAAGGTACGTTTCCAAGCAACGGTTCACTACCTCGGTCTGGCCATCCGTTTGTGGGTGGTAGGCTGTACTAAACTTCAGCTTTGTCCCTGCCTGTCGAAACAATTCACGCCAAAAGTTGCTTAAAAAAAGTTGATCGCGATCAGATACAATGGTGGAAGGAAACCCATGAAGCTTGACCACTTCTTTAAGAAATACGTGAGCCACCTCTGCTGCTGTGTAAGGATGAGAAAGGGGGAAAAAATGTGCATATTTGGTCAATCTATCCACCACCACGAAAATGGTATCTTTCCCTTGTGCCTTAGGTAACCCTCCTATGAAGTCCATTGAGATGTCCGACCACACAAGCGTGGGAATAGGTAGAGGTTGGAGTAACCCTGCAGGAGCCAAGGTTTCTGCTTTATTACGTTGACAGATCTCACACTGCATGACAAAGTTTTTGATATCCTTCCGCATACCATCCCAATATACCACACCTGCTATCCTTTTCAACGTTCTGAAATAGCCGCTATGGCCACCAAACGGGGATTCATGCAGATCCTTAATAATAAGAGGGATGCGGGAATAAAGCTTTGGTAACACCAATTTCCCTTGATAAAACAATCTGTTTTTCGTCCATTCATATCCAGGGTGAGCCTTCGAATTTACCATAAGATCCTGGATTAAGGAGGTAAGTTTAGAATCTTGGTGAACTTCCTTTTCCCAGGCTTCCCACTCATCAATATGAAAGCTGGATAAAGCGAGGAAATGCCCCTTTCTTGATAACGCATCCGCCACTGTATTTTCCTTTCCTGGTCTGTAAGTGATTTCGAAATCAAACCCAATTAATTTCGAGGCCCATTTGAACTGTTCCTCCGTTAATAGCCGCTGGTCATTGAGAAATCGCAAGCTTTTTTGATCTGTAACTACTATGAAGTGACTTCCCATCAAATAATGCTTCCATTTATGTATGGCTTGAACCACCGCCATAAGTTCCCTTTCATATACAGATTTGTTCTGGCTTCTTTCAGACAGAGCTTGGCTCCAAAAGGCCAGGGGTTTCCCTCCTGTAACAAGACAGCGCCCAAGCCTTTACTAGAGGCGTCTGTTTCAATAGTAAAAACCTTGGAAAAATCTGGAACTGTTAAGATAGGCAGTTGAGTGACAGCCTGTTTTAGTGTCTCAAAAGCTTGTTGAGCTTCTGCTGTCCAAAGAAACCCTTCCTTGGTTAATAATTTGGTTAGAGGTTTAGCAATGCTCCCATATCCTTGCACAAAACGCCGATAGTACCCTGTGAGACCCAAGAATCCCCTCAAAGACGTAGGATTCTTAGGGACA
>Ga0214544_1003930_pt1 | contig 30243 bp, 33 predicted proteins | sample CNSS3metaG_FD_160074 | JGI IMG/M metagenome (GOLD analysis project Ga0214544, IMG submission 160074) | Root nodule microbial communities from cowpea collected in UCLA plant growth center, Los Angeles, California, USA - CNSS3 | ecosystem: Host-associated > Plants > Roots > Nodule | place: USA...
ATGGTCGGCCCAATCCCCATATTATTGACGAGCACCTCAATCCGCGAGAATCGTTTTTCCAGAACGGCACGCAATGCGACGACATCGTCCGCTCGCGACACGTCGAACTCAAGGCCGAGATGGGGCTGTCCGAGATTATGGCCAAGTTCAATGACGCCGCTGTCCGGGAGGTCCACCGCGACGACCACATCTCCATTGGCGGCAAAAGTATCGACCAGCGCACGGCCGATACCCCCTGCGGCACCTGTGACGACGATGACCCGCCCTGGCTGAACCGGGCGATCATCCATGCGTCTCCTCACTGCACGGGCGCTGCCTCGAGGATACGGAGGGTAGCGCAGTCGTATCATGGTTCTTCTTCTCCACTGTCGATCAGGTCCTTTGGATGACTTTTCGCAGCAGAGCGCCGCTTCAAAAGCTCGTAGACGGGATCATCCGGATGCGGTGCCCCAATCGGTTGGCGAGGACCGAATCGCGCTGTTTCTGAGGATTTCGGAGGCCTCTGCTCCTCGACCCAATCATAGACTACCGTCCGTTCGGCGACGCGCCACTCTCCTTCCCTTTTCTGAAACAGATCACAGTAGCGTCCGCACAGGAGCACCTGCTTTATCTCGCCAGTTTCGTCGGGGCCGCGCTGCAGTGCGGTGAAATAACTCTCGACGGCGGCCTCTGTCGTGCCCAGGAACTCAATCATTATGTTTCCAATCTGGTGGATGTTGCGCGGCCTGGTTTTGAAGACGCTAAGTGCATGCTGAATGAAACCCGCGGCAGAGCCGGAGTAAGTTCCGTGATTGTCATGTGCATCGGGCCAATAACAGCTGCGCAGTGCAGCCTCGTCTGCCCGGTCGATCCCTCGACAGTAGCGGTGGAGACAGTCGCGGATTGCTTCTCTGTCGAATAAGCTGGTTATGCTTTCTTGATTCATCATGGGTGCGGTGAGTGTGAAGGAAGCGACGAGCGATGAAGACATGGGAGCGGTCGTTTCTTTGCTACCGCCTCGCGCGTTCGATCAAGCCCAAGTTAGGATGAGATCATTAATCCCGAATACATGGCCGCCATGAGTAATCGGCGCCGTACCTTCCTTGATGCGGAAAGCCGGGATGCGCGCTAACCATTCCCGTAGGCCAATGACGATTTCTCGCCGTGCAAGATGCGCTCCGTGGCAAAGGTGTGGACCATAGCCAAAGGCGGTGTGCTGGTTACCCTGCCGTGCCAGATCGATAGTGTTGGGGCACTTAAATTCAGATGGATCTCGATTAGCAATCATCGTGGGACAGCAAACATAATCACCCTTGCGGATAGGCACGCCTTCGAACTCGATGTCCTTCGCGGCCACGCGGAGTATCTGAACGGATGAATAGGCGCGCAGCAATTCTTCAGCGGCGAGCACGAGCCGATCCGGTTCGTTTCGCAACAACTCCTGATCCTTTGGATTGCGTGCAAGATAGGCCATATCAAAGCCAATGGCGGCGGCAACCGTGTCGAGTCCCGCGACCAAGAAGAGCACACCGATGCCGCGGACTTCCTCTTCTGTTAAGGAGCGGCCCTCGATTTTCGCCTGCACGACGAAGGTCATGAAATCGACAGCTGGCGCCTTGCGGCGCATCGCTGCAACTTCGTCAATGAAGGCCACGATCGACCGGGCTGCCGCCGTTCGCTTTTCTGCGTCACCGTGGAGCAAATCGCTTACCCAGCCAACCAGTACTTCAGATCGCCTCTGAGAAAGCCCCAGAAAGCTGAGGAAAACGCTGACCGTAAAGGGCAAGGCAAAATCCTTCATGACGTCACAGCTGGTTTTCTCTCTCGCAATGCCGTCGATCAGCGCGCCTGCTCTGTCGTGGATAGTCGGCTCCAGTGCCAACACCCGCCTGGATGATAACAGAGGATCTAGCAGTGCACGAAACACGCCATGGGCCGGGGGGTCCAATTCGAGCGGGATGACCGGCCAGTGTTCGCCGAGTGCGGAGGCGAAGATGCTGCGATGGCTGGAAAAGGTCTCTGTATCCTGCAGAACCCGGCGCTGGTCTCTCGCGCGTGTTATGACCCAGGTACCTCGTCCATCACGCGTGTTGGAAGGAGAGTAAAAGATCGGTGGGCCGTCATGAACGCAAGCCACGGCGGCGTGCGGATCCCCGCTAGGCGTCGGCGCCATGCCAGGCGACGTGAAAAGACTGAAGTCCCGCACCAGTCCGGGCGGAACATGTTCTGGAATGGGATTGGTCTTCACTCGCTTTCTCCTTCAGTCACTCATCAGTTGCACGGGCCGCCGAAGATCAGAGCGGAATCGATCGGGAGAATTCGACAGGAATCGCGCTTTGTCCCCTGGGCGACCATCAGGGCGCGATCTGCGAAATAGACGGCGCAAAACAGCACTTGTTTTCCGGGTCAAACGGCGTTACTCCGCTGGCTTGACAGCCGCCGACATGGTCTGGACCGGCTCCTTGCCTGCAAGGACGGTTGCAAGCTGCCCCCTTGCAAGCTCGCCCTCCCACTTCGCCACCACAACCGTTGCAACGGCATTGCCGATTAAGTTGGTCAGCGCGCGGCATTCCGACATGAAGCGGTCGATGCCGAGGATCAGCGCCATGCCGGCGACCGGCACGGAGGGAACCGCCGAGAGCGTCGCGGCAAGCGTGATGAAGCCAGCGCCGGTGATGCCAGCTGCCCCCTTCGAGCTCAGCATGGCGATGAGGAGCAGCAGGATCTGATCGCCGTAGGAGAGCGGCGTATCGGTCGCCTGCGCGATGAAGAGCGCAGCCAGCGTCATGTAGATGTTGGTTCCGTCCAAGTTGAACGAGTAGCCGGTCGGAATGACGAGGCCAACGACTGAGCGCTTGCAGCCCGCCTTCTCCATCTTGTTCATCAGGCCAGGCAGCGCCGCTTCCGACGAGGACGTTCCGAGCACGAGCAGCAGTTCTTCCTTGATGTAGCGAATGAGGGCAACGATCGAGAAGCCGTTATAGCGTGCGACCGCGCCAAGCACGATGAAGACGAAGAGGAACGAGGTGAGATAGAAGGTGCCGATCAGCATAGCGAGGTTGGCGATCGACGCCACGCCGTACTTGCCGATGGTAAAGGCCATCGCACCGAAGGCGCCGATCGGGGCGGCCTTCATCAGGATCGCCACCAGACGGAAAATCGGCAACGTCAGCGCGTGCAGGAACTCGACGACGGGTTCCGCCTTCTTGCCGACCATCGCAAGCGCGATGCCGAAGAGAACCGAGATGAACAGCACCTGCAGGATGTCGCCCTCGGCGAAAGCACTGATCAGCGTCGTTGGAATGATGTGCATGAGAAAGCCGGTGACCGACTGCTCATGCGCCTTCTCGGTATAGGTGGTGACTGCCTTCATATCGAGCGAACCCGGATCGATATGCATGCCCGCACCCGGCTGGACCATATTCGCCACGATGAGACCGAGAATTAGCGCGAGGGTGGAGAAGGTCAGAAAGTAGATCATCGCCTTGCCGGCGACGCGGCCGACCTTGGCGAGATCGGTCATGCCGGCAATACCGGTGGCGACCGTCAGAAATATCACCGGCGCGATGATCATCTTGACGAGCATGATGAAGGCGTCGCCGAGCGGCTTCATCGTGGTGCCGACATCCGGATAGAAATAACCGAGCACGATGCCCGCGGCGATCGCCGCGAGGACCTGGACATAGAGATGCCTATAAAGGGGTGTCTTGCGGGGGACCTCCGCGAAATGTTCTACGATCAAGATGATATCCTCCACGTGGTGCATGCGCATTCGTAATCCGCGCATGCTGAAATGGCGAAAAGGCCTGCCAGCGGTCTATAGCCGGCATGGGCGGCACTTTAGCTCAAGGTCTCCTCCTACTTGCCCTACCGTCGAAGCACTTTCGCCTTCCTCAGGGCCAAAGCAGCTCTCCAATTCCTTGCATTCCTGGCAAGAGGGCGCCGTGCACAGCGAAAAGCCCTCGGCCTCACAGAGCTTGCGGTAAAAGTACTTCTTCCACCGCATGTTTTTTGTATTGCCGGCCGCAAGCGTCGGGAAATGGGTGGCGAGCAATCGGCTGAGTTCAACCCGATCGAAAAGGCCAAGCTCCTTCCAGAGATGGTCGTGGCGCAAGGCACGACGGGCTATGATCTTGGCGAAACGTACGCTCGCCGAATCGCCCGCTCGAGCATGCGCGAGCAGCAGACCGCGCAGAAGTTCCTCCTCGGGGCCGGGCTCCGGATCGCTTACCTCTTCCAAGCGAAAAACGTGAATAGTTGGGGCGGGGAAACTGTGGTTCAGGATGTCCCGCAGCTCTACTTGCGAAAGGCCGGTTGCCTCTGTCGCAGTTGCCTCGCCTGCATCGATTTCCTCGAGTGCACGCGAAAGGACGCATGCAAGCACGTACTGATCGAAATCCATTTCGAGGTCTATGGGTGGCCAGGGTCCGAGGTCCAGCAATTCGGATAATTGTCGCCAACCGGGCCGATCGGTCATTCTGATTCCGAGTGTTACTCTCCCTTTCGACAGAGCACGTACCTGAGCTAGATTTGACATGTTCCCTTCCTCTATTTTCGTCCTACATACCGGGCGCCCGCGAGATGCCTGCACGGCAATTGTGGCCCCCAGAAACGTTTCAAGAATCGTGCCAATCGAGTCTGCTGAGCCGAAGAGTTCACTTTGTGGGTCCATTCAAGGACTAAACGAACGTCTGGCAGGAAGCAGGAGAAATGCGGCCGTGTCTGGAGGACGACAAAGGCGACATGAGATGTCGGTTCTCCGACAAGCGCAGCGGCCGGGTTTCTTAACGGGAAACGCGGAACCATCGATTCGGCAAGGCGGTAGCATTGGTACGCGCGAGCACTGCTATTGCCGACGGGTTGAGCCTCGAGAAGGTGCGTGTGCGGGAGTTTACGCCAATGGCCAGTACGGGCACACCACATGGCCATGCTCGCTACAAGCAGTGCTGTTGCAGCTTGAATGTCAAATGGCACGGCGCTTGCTGGCTGCTCGTTGGCTGAGGACGAGCTGACTGTCAATTGGCGGTATTTTCGCAAGAGGATCCAGAGCGGCAAATGCCCCAGTTCGTTTCCGAAGGAGCAATGCTGATGCCTGTGAAAAAAAGAATTCCCTTCGTTACCTTTCGAACACGCGTTCGCGACGAGACAGTGGAGGGGCCAAATCCATACCGGTGGGAAGTCAAAACAACCGAGGATTACTTCAGCGGCAAGCGCGTCGTTGTGTTTTCGCTTCCCGGTGCGTTCACCCCGACCTGCTCAACTCAGCAATTGCCGGATTTTGAGAGGCTTTACGGCGAATTCCAGAAGCTGGGGATCGAATCGGTCTACTGCCTGTCGGTCAATGATGCCTTCGTGATGAATGCATGGGGCAAGGCGTTGGGCGTAGAGAAGGTCAAGCTTATCCCGGATGGTTCGGGCGAATTCACTCGCAAGATGGGCATGCTGGTTGCCAAAGACAATCTTGGATTCGGGATGCGCTCCTGGCGCTACGCTGCCGTGGTCAATGATGGCCTGGTGGAGCAATGGTTCGAAGAAGGAGGTCTCTCGGACAACTGCGAGTCCGATCCTTATTCGGTATCTTCTCCGCAAAACATTCTTGAAACGATGAAGTCTCTCGATACCGCGTCCGCCTCTTTTACGGTCCCGATTAGATTTTGATGTTTCCCGTGTGAGTTTCCAGTCGGATTGTTACGGAGCTCGGGTGCTGACGCCCCACAGCTACCGGCTCGCCGCTAGCCCATCGGATCGAAAATCGTACAATTTACGGAAAGCTCGATGCGCAGATTTATAAGTTATAGCGACCTTTGCGCGTCTGAAAAGAAGCGGGCGCTGTGAACGGCCCTCGTCCATCGCGCTTTCATGAATCCCGCCCGCAGGAAATCGCGTTCCAGGTGACTTCCCCGTCCGCTCGCGGACGACCTCCTTATCCATAGAACTAATGCGTGCCATCGTGACAATCGATTTCACCTAGATACTGCCGCCTGCTATGCCGCTCTTCGGGCACGGGACCGAACAATCGAAGGAGACTTCCTCATGTCGTTATCGAACTTGCGCTCGCAAGAGGAGCATCCGGCTTATCTTTAGCGACACGAAGGACTTGCGCCGGAGCAGTTCATTTTGCGGCACGAAGATGAGACTGCCACGGCACAAGCCTGCGACGGGTTTAAAATCCTTCAACCGACCAGGCATCCATCCAGCCTACGATTAAACGTCGATGCTCTGAGCGCGGAGGCTCAAACACGAAGTCGATTTAGTCACGCAATGTCGCAACTACGACTGTGTCGTACAAACGACATGGCCGTGTTGGAACATCGCTTTGTTTTCATGATGGTTTCTCGTTGGCACACTAGGTGCATCGTTCGCAAGCAACTCGAAACTAGGAGAAACGAACCCATGATAACGCTCACCGACAGTGCCATTGACGCAATAAAGTTCGCAATTTCCCAGACTTGCGAGCCGGCGAATGGGTTACGCATCAAAGTGGAAGCGGGCGGCTGCTCGGGTTTCAAATACCACCTGGGCTTGGAAAGCGAGTCACGCGACGGCGACGCTGTCATTGAGACGGGTGGGGTTAAGGTGTTCATCGACTCAGCTTCTCAACCTCATGTCGGCGGCATGACGCTGGATTTCACCACGGGTGTCAATTCCCCCGGATTTATCTTTGACAATCCCAACGCGCGTGAGAACTGCGCCTGCGGGAAGTCCTTCGGTTGATCGCAGAAACAGGAGGGCAACGAGAATGCGAGGTCATCACGGGAAGGATCAGGCAAGACACTTCACGCTGTCGCTTTCCGCGCAAAAGTCCATGGCTCGAAGGGCGTCGGGGCACCCTACATAAACCGCGGGGCACCCTTTCACGCACTCATCAAGGGAGGGACCAGGAGCGCGACCGGCGCGCGGGCACGCAAAACACCCCCGGAATAGTAGGCTTGAGCAAGGCGGCGGAACTCGCCTTGGAGTGCATGGACAAGGAAAATGCGATGACAAGCTCACTTCGCAATCGATTGGAGAAAGGACTTCTCGAGCGCGTCCCCAAAACCTCCGTCAACGGCAATCCGTTTGCGCGTTTACCAAATACCACAAGGCTTCACGTGTGGCGGCGCCGTGGGCGAAGCAATACAATTGCTGCTCAACCGCCAGCACATTGCCTCCTCCTCCGGCTCCGCCGAGGCCATTTTCGAGATTTCTCGGCGTCACCTAATGACCCGAAAGGTGCTAAATACCTCATGGGGCTCCACATCATGAAGTGCACGGGACAAACATCTGGCCGAGCAGGGCTTTTCCGATCTCGGCGCCGGTGGTGGCTGCCGCCGGCCGCCTCGAACTCACCTACGCAGAGTTTGCAACCACTTCGCCGTTTTCACATCGATGTTTAGGGTGCTTGAGTAGCGCGATGCGACTAAGGCAGTGCGCCTAGCCGCACGATTGTACCATCAGGACTCGGGTCTTGAAGCATCAGGAAGCGACAAGTACGGAGTGGTTGAGACAATTCGATGTCCTGAAGCTAACAACAAATGCCACGCGGTCGGCACGCTATGAACCGAAAAGCGCCTTTAGTATCACGGGCTTGTTGGACCACGGTTAGTTGGCATGATTGGTGCTTGGAAGAAAGGCGAAAAACGTCATGCTCACATGCGATCGGAGCTAAAGAGACCTCATGCACATAGTAGTCTGTATCAAGCAGGTACCGGACTCGGCACAGATACGCGTCCATCCGGTGACGAACACGATCATGCGCCAAGGCGTACCGACCATCATCAACCCTTACGATCTTTTTGCCCTCGAACAGGCACTCCAAGTGCGTGACTACCATGGCGGCGAGGTCACGGTGCTCACCATGGGCCCGCCCATGGCCGAGGAATCTCTGCGCAAGGCGCTCACTTATGGCGCAGACCGCGCAGTACTCCTGACCGACCGGCACTTTGCAGGCTCCGACACCCTGGCGACTTCATTTGCTCTTTCTCAGGCAATCGCTAAGATTGGCAATAGCTTTGGCTCGCCTGATATCGTCTTCACAGGCAAGCAGACGATCGACGGCGATACCGCCCAGGTCGGCCCCGGAATAGCCAAGCGCCTCAACCTTGTGCAGTTGACCTATGTTGCAAAGATCACTTCCATTGATCTCAGCACGCGCGCGATTACGGTCGAGCGTCGCTCGGAAGGCGGCACGCACGTCCTGAAGAGCGAATTGCCTTGCCTGATCACCATGCTGGAAGGATCGAATGTCATTCGCCGCGGCTCGCTTGATGATGCCTTGCGCGCCGCACGCATCGAGATCGTCAAGTGGAACGCGGCGGAGGCCGGCATTGAAGACATCGCAAAATGCGGGCTGCGCGGTTCACCGACGGTCGTAAAGCGAGTCTTTGCCCCTACCCCGCGCGAGCAAAAAGCGGTGCAGATCGACACCGTCGAGAAGGCGGTGCAGGACGTAGCTGACGAGCTGGTCGCTTCAATCTTCGTCAATCAGCCGGCGCTGGAACACGAGCTCTCCTCCACGGGTAGCGTGAGCAGATAGGAGCAGATTATGGGAACTCGAAAAAGAAAAGCACCGCCATCGGCTCAAGCCCGTGCCAGCATGAAGAAGGACCTACCTGAGCAATTCAGAGACTACCGGCACGTCTGGGTTTTCATGGAGCTGGAACGCGGTCAGGTCCACCCCGTCTCGTTCGAACTTCTCGGCGAAGGCCGCAGACTTGCCGACCAACTGGGCGTTCAGCTCGCAGCTATCATTCTCGGGCCTCGGGGGGATTCTACCTTCAATGCCGTTGCTGAGGCCTTCGCCTATGATGCGGATCTGGCGTATCTCGTCGAGGAGCCGCTTCTCACCGATTATAGAAACGAGCCTTTCACCAAAGCACTGACAGATCTGGTCATTACCCATAAGCCTGAGATCCTGCTTCTGGGTGCGACGACGCTTGGCCGCGACCTCGCCGGTTCCGTCGCGACGACACTGCTGACGGGGCTCACAGCCGACTGCACCGGACTTGATGTCGACGAGGACGGTTCGCTTGCAGCTACCCGGCCCACGTTCGGTGGTTCGTTGCTTTGCACGATCTATACGCTCAATTGCCGGCCCCAAATGGCAACCGTACGGCCAAGGGTCATGCGCATGCCCCAGCGGTCAAACAAGCCGATCGGGCGGATAATCCGGCACGAGTGGCGGATGTTCGAGGAAGAGATCGTAACGAAGGTCGTCGGTTTCCTTTCCGACGACCGATCGGAAAACGCCAATCTCGCCTATGCGGATGTGGTGGTTGCGGGCGGGCTGGGACTCGGCACTGCGGAGAACCTGCAGCTTATCAAAGACCTCGCGCGGACGATCGGCGCTGATTATGGCTGTTCCAGGCCGCTCGTCCAGAAGGGCTGGATGCCGGCTGATCGGCAGATCGGCCAAACTGGAAAAACGATCCGCCCGAAACTCTATATAGCGGCTGGAATATCAGGCGCGGTCCAGCACCGCGTCGGTGTCGAGGGAGCTGACCTCATTGTCGCTATCAACACCGATCCGAACGCGCCCATCTTCGATTTCGCCCATGTCGGTGTTGTCGCCGATGCGGTCAGCTTTCTGCCGGCGTTGACGGAAGCTTTCACCAGACGGTTGGCGTCGGCCAACCGTCTGAGACTTGTAAACTGAGGTAAAACCTATGACCGAGGAAAAATTCGACGCCATCGTCGTCGGTGCCGGTATGTCTGGAAACGCGGCTGCATACACCATGGCAAGTCGCGGTCTAAAAGTGTTGCAGTTGGAGCGCGGAGAGTCCCCGGGCTCCAAGAACGTCCAAGGCGCCATCTTGTACGCCAACATGCTGGAAACGATCATTCCCGATTTCCGGGATGACGCACCTCTTGAGCGGCATCTGGTCGAGCAGCGATTCTGGCTAATGGACGACACGTCACACACCGGAATGCACTACCGGTCGGACGACTTCAATGAGCCGACGCCCAATCGTTACACGATCATTCGCGCCCAATTCGACAAGTGGTTTTCGCGGAAAGTGCGATCGGCGGGCGCGATAGTTTTGTGCGAGACGACGGTGACGGAGCTGGCTCTCGATGCTGCCGGTAAGGTGATAGGCGTCCATACCGATCGAGCGGGCGGCATCATCCATGCGGACGTGGTCGTTCTCGCCGAAGGGGTCAACGGCCTCCTCGGCACGAGAGCAGGATTTCGTAAGGTGCCGAAACCCGAAGCCGTGGCACTCGCTGTCAAGGAAATGCATTTCCTGCCGGAAGAGGTCATCGCTGAGCGCTTTGGGCTTACCGGCGATCAAGGCTGCGTTATTGAAGCGGCTGGGACAATTTCGCGCGGAATGGCCGGATTGGGATTCCTTTACACCAATAAGGAATCAATCTCGCTCGGCATCGGCTGCCTTGTCTCCGATTTCGCAGCGACCCTGGAAAGTCCATACGCGCTGCTTGACGCATTCAAGGACCACCCATCAATCCGGGCGCTACTTGCAGGCTCGGAGATTAAGGAATATGCGGCGCACCTCATTCCGGAGGGCGGGTTCAAGGCAATTCCGCAGCTCTTTGGCGATGGCTGGGTTGTGGTTGGCGACGCGGCTCAGCTCAACAACTCCGTGCACCGCGAGGGCTCTAACCTCGCCATGACGTCCGGCCGCATCGCCGGCGAGGCGATCGCCATAATCAAGAGCCGAAAAGGCCCGATGACGAGGGAGAACCTCTCACTTTACAAGGCCATGCTGGACAAATCTTTCGTTGTTAAAGACCTTAGAAAATACAAGGACATGCCCGCCCTGCTCCACACGAATTCACGCAATTTCTTCATGACCTATCCGCAGCTGCTGTCGCAGGCGGCGCAAAACTTCGTGCGCGTCGACGGCACACCCAAGATCGAGAAGGAAAGAGCGACCACGGCCGCCTTTATCAAGGCGCGTTCGCGATGGGGACTGGTCAGCGACGCAGTCCGCTTGGCACTGGCCTGGCGCTAAAGGGGAGAATTGAGATGAGAGCTTCAGTCGTTCGCATCGAGGACAAGCTTTACCAAAATCGTTACCTGATAGACGCGGGGCGGCCACATATCAAAGTGCGACCGCATCAGTCTCCGAGCCCAAACTTGCTCGCGCTGACCGTTGTTTGCCCAGCGAACTGCTACGAGGTGAATGAAGATGGACAAGTAGAGGTTACTGCGGATGGATGTATGGAGTGCGGTACATGTAGAGTACTGTGCGAAGAGAGTGGTGACATTGATTGGAGCTATCCGCGAGGTGGATATGGCGTGCTCTTCAAATTCGGATGACTTGCATCTCTCTTCTGTCTAAAAAGACGGGAACGTTTACAGGCGCTCTCAAGATCCGTAAGCGCTTAATAATATTAGCAAGGCGGCATTTTCTCGTAGGGGTGCACAAGCCTTCCGTACGACGCTTAGGGTGTTTCCTCGTAAGAATCGGCTCGATGAGGGTATGACTGAATTATCCGCTAAAACCATGCACAAACGGGATTTAGGGTGCAGCGGTCTCTACCGGATATCGAAGGCCTTGATCACTCCAGCCAGCCTCGAGGTCAAGCTTGCCAATGTGATTAACACCCTCCCCGCACTTTTGCCAATGCGGCGCGGCGCAATCGTCGTTGTGGGCGCTGAAGGAGAGCCGGAGACAACTGCGACTTTTGGGGTTGAGCCTGCTTCATCAGGCGCGCGCCACCTTCCGGCGAAGGCTGCAATGGATAGAATCGTTGCAAAAGGCGCGCCGCTGGTCGTGCCGGACACTTGCAAGTCGGAACTGTTCCAGGACGAGCTGCAAAGCATTATGAGCGGCACTGGCCAAGTCACCTTCATTGGGGTCCCGATGAAGGTCGATCAAGCAACGCTTGGAACGTTATGGATCGACCGCGCCAAGGATGGCGCCACCAGGACACAGTTTGAGGAGGAGGTGCGTTTCCTGTCAATGGTCGCCAACCTTGCGGCCCGGGCGGTTCGGCTGGATCGCCACGAGAGCCGCGATGGCCAGACAATCGTCAGCGAGGAGGGTGCTCGCAAGATTAGTTCAGGCGACAATGAACTGCCCGAATCAACCCGACAACGGCCTGCAAGAATCGACTGGATTGTCGGGGAAAGCCCCGCACTCAAACAGGTGGTTGAAAGCGTCAAAGTCGTTGCAAGAACCAACTCTGCGGTGCTTCTCAGGGGCGAAAGCGGCACTGGCAAGGAATTCTTTGCAAAGGCAATACACGAGCTTTCACCTCGCAGAAAGAAGGCCTTCGTGAAGTTGAACTGCGCCGCATTGTCTGCAGGCGTCCTGGAATCGGAACTGTTTGGACACGAAAAGGGCGCCTTTACGGGGGCCATCTCTCAGCGCGCCGGGCGTTTCGAACTGGCGGATGGCGGAACGTTGTTGCTTGATGAGATCGGCGAGATTTCGCCGGCCTTTCAAGCGAAACTGTTGCGCGTCTTGCAGGAAGGTGAGCTTGAGCGAGTCGGCGGCACAAAAACACTCAAAGTGGACGTTCGACTCATATGCGCTACTAACAAGGACCTGGAGACGGCAGTCGCCGATGGGGAGTTTAGGGCCGACCTCTATTACCGCATCAACGTGGTGCCGCTGTTTCTGCCGCCTCTCCGGGAGCGAAATGGAGATATTCCACGCCTTGCGAAGGTTTTCCTCGACCGATTCAACAGGGAAAACAATCGCAATCTCGAATTCACGCCTGCTGCACTCGAGATCCTGTCGAGATGCAAATTTCCCGGCAACGTCCGGGAGCTTGAAAACTGCGTCCGGAGGACCGCCACTCTCGCGCGTTCGGGGACGATTGTTCCATCGGATTTCTCCTGCCAGAATGACCAGTGCTTTTCTTCAATGCTCGGGAAAACCGCTGACAGACCGCTTGGCACCCATTCGCTCAACGGATTGACTATGAGCAGACGTTTGCCAGTCGAATCGCCGGTCGGTCTCGGTTACCCCAATAGTCCTGGCGACTTAACGGTGGCACCAAATCTAACGGACCGCGAGCTTCTCATCAGCGCGATGGAGAAGGCCGGCTGGGTTCAGGCGAAGGCAGCTCGGATCCTCGGCCTCACACCGCGGCAAGTCGGCTATGCTTTACGCCGGCATGGTATACAGGTGAAGAAGATCTAAAGTCGGTGAGCTCACTTATCATGGGCGTGGCTACCCGTCTTCCCAGGCGCGCGGGTCTATTGTCCAATGTGGCAGCTTCCTGTCGCGACTTCGACAAAACCCGCTTCGGAGCATTGGCCTAAATCGAACACGGGATGCCAATCCTTTGAAATTCCCATCTTATTTTGTTGGCACAGCGCTTGCAGTTCCGACAACGACCCTTTGTCACCAGTGGAGCCGTTCGATGAGTGCACCAATAACGTGGCTTGAAAGCCTGACCAACACGACATCCTCTGGGCAGTTGCTGACAACCGCGAAATCCGGTGACTGTGCATCCTCGTCCTGCGGCTCGTCCTCACGGCCAGCCGACATGGATTCGGAAACCTGGGAGAAGATCAAGGATCACCCTTGCTTTTCAGAGGAAGCGCATCACTATTTCGCCCGCATGCACGTCGCTGTCGCACCAGCCTGCAATATCCAATGCAATTACTGCAATCGCAAATATGATTGCGCCAACGAAAGTCGGCCTGGCGTCGTGTCGGAAAAGCTGACACCGGACCAGGCGCTGCGCAAGGTGATCGCGGTCGCCAACGAAGTGCCGCAGCTGTCCGTTCTTGGTATCGCGGGACCGGGCGATGCGTGTTACGACTGGAACAAGACAAGGGCGACTTTCGAACGCGTCGCTCGGGAGATCCCCAACATCAAGCTATGCATCTCCACCAATGGACTGGCCCTGCCGGACCATGTCGACGAGTTGGCGGAAATGAACATCAGCCACGTGACAATTACCATCAACATGGTTGACCCGGCAGTCGGCGAGAAGATCTACCCGTGGATCTTTTACGGTCATCGCCGCTACACCGGCATGGATGCTGCCAAAATCCTGCATGAGCGGCAGATGTTGGGACTTGAGATGTTGAGCGAACGCGGCATCCTCACGAAGATCAATTCGGTGATGATCCCCGGCGTCAATGACCAGCACCTCATCGAAGTCAACAAATGGGTCAAGGAGCGCGGCGCGTTTCTGCACAACGTCATGCCGCTGATTTCCGACCCGGCACACGGCACCCGTTTTGGCCTGATGGGACAGCGCGGCCCAAATGCGCTCGAATTGAAGGCGCTTCAGGATCGTCTGGAAGGTGGTGCCAAGCTGATGCGTCACTGCCGACAGTGCCGCGCCGATGCCGTCGGCCTTCTCGGCACTGATCGTGGCCAGGAGTTCACGCTGGATCAGATCCCGCTCGAACTTGGCTACGACGGTAGCAAGCGTGATGCCTACCGGGAGGTGGTCGCACGCATACGCGATGAGCATTTAGCGGCTAAGAAGGAGGCGATCGCAACGGTCGCATCAGTGAACATCCGTGGGTCGCTTCAAGTGGCTGTTGCGACCAAGGGCGGAGGACGCATCAACGAACATTTCGGCCATGCGAAAGAGTTCCAGGTTTATGAGGCATCGCAAACAGGGATTAAATTCGTGGGGCACCGTAAGGTCGAGCCGTATTGCCAGGGGGGCTGGGGGGAGGACGCCGTGCTCGTTGGCATCATCGCTGCACTTGAAGGAATAGATATCGTGCTGTGCGCCCGGATCGGAGATTGCCCCAAGAAGCAGCTCTTGGAAGCTGGAATACAGGCAACGGACGCCTTTGGCTATGATTACATCGAGGCCGCGATCAGCGCTCTTTACGCCACTAAGTATGGTTCCGACCGATCGCAGCTAACCGCTTAAGGCGGCTCACCCTACCGAACCAGGAGTTCAATGATGGCCTACAAAATCATCGCATCCCAATGCACCCAATGCGGCGCCTGCGAATTCGAATGTCCCTCCAACGCCATCGAGTTAAAGGGCGAAAAGTACGTGATTGATCCTAACAAATGCACCGAATGCAAGGGAGCTTTCGAGCTTCAGCAATGCGCCTCGGTATGCCCGATGCCGAAGACCTGCGTGCCGGCTTAAGCGCCGATTGCAATGGCCGGCCTCCCGTGCGCGGCCAACTTTGAGTCTTCCTCGAGTAACCGCAACGACGAAAAGGAATGGCGATGGGTCTTGGACGCGAAGAGGAGGTCGAAATTCACAATCCTCCACGATTTATGCCGGGCGAGAGAGTTTATGCCACACGCCACATAAAAAATGACGGCACCTATCCCGGCAAGGACATCGGAGAACGCCTCGTCAGGAAAGGCGATGCGGGCTTTGTGCGCGATGTAGGCACCTTTCTCCAGCAGTTCTACATCTATGCCGTCGAATGGATTGATCGCGGCATCGTTGTTGGAATGCGTACGCGTGAACTGAGGAGCCTCGAGGAGACCTCAACCCGGAAAACGACTGAATGCGCAAGGGGTGTCAACGAAGGAAAAGCCAGATGAAGGTAACGATCCGCAGAAGCGGCAGCGGCTTGTCAGCGTATGTTCCCAAAAAGGATCTGGAAGAGCCGATCGTCGAGGTTGAGAATGAAGGCCTGTGGGGCGGCTTTGTGGTGCTCAGGAACGGCTGGCGGCTCTTACTGCCCGACCTTCCGGAAGACACCCGCCTGCCCGTAACCGTCGAGGCAAAGAAGATCGTGAATGATGCCGCGCAAGAGGAAACCTCATGAATACAACACTGGCGACGTGTATTCGTTTGGAACAGCCGGCCGAACGTGGCTTGACCCGGCGTGGACGAACCCGTGCCCTCGAATGCCCGACAGCACTGTTGCCTCCGATGTCCCTGGCGCCTTATTGCCATCTTGCCTTGGAGCATCCGTTCCCCTTCGCCGCCGGTGCGCCATTCGCAAGCATAACGACCCGCCGCAGCGCGTCTGCCGGTCGAAGTGCCGCCCAACATCACCTCGGCGCAATCGGCCCCGCGGGAGCCTGTGCGGCGGCACAAGCCCGCTGATGAAGGCGTTCACAAGCTACCCTGCGCCATCTTGGGGAACGGAAGCCTAAGGACCGCGTCACGCCGGCGACGCCACTTGTCACGTGCGAAGGTTCGACCAGCGCGATCAATGGCATTACCGTCTTGGGCCTCGGCGTCCCGATCGGCCTACACAAAAATGATTGCGGAGACAGCGTGATGGTTCTCGACGCCAGGCGATCCCACAAAGGGGCGACGTCCGTGCGGCCTCGATGCGGCCAAGGGCGCCGCACCGCTTCATCAACCCGCTCGGCGACGCAATTCATGCCTGTCTATTTCGATCGCGCACCAAACGCCACGCACTCCGGAGCTGTAGAGTCCTATGGTCAATGATGCGTAAGAAGGCTGAGGCAGTTGCCAAATTTGTCCTGACTATCGCGCTGGCAGCGCTCGGCGGCTGGGTCATGCTCTTATTCTCGCCTACTCGCCGGGAAATGTCGCCGAGATGAGCCTCATTGCTTTGTCGCTGGGCGTCGAGATCCCCTTCGTTGTCCTCCATCAGATCGTCCGTCTCTTTCTTGTAGCAGCAGGAGCGGCGGCCGTGTTTCGCTGGGTGAAGCGCTAAAGACTTCGGCATTGCCTGCTATCGCTATGTAGCCTCACGTGGTAGCTCAAATGGGCGGGCCGTGCGGATGGTGGACGGCTGGCACCTTCGCCCGCGCCTCCCCAATCGTGACGCGCGAGCAGACTTGTGGTGCCTGGCCGAGCGTAATGCACCAGCCCAAGGGAGCTCGGATTAATTAGCACGTTCATGATAACGCAAACAATACGACGGAGAGGAGTGAGGCTGAGGCGTTCACGCCCGGCAATCCGTTCCGTTACCGGGATTTCGCTCCAGGTAACGGTACAGTCTCTTATCACATCCGCGCTGTTTTCGTTCAGATAAGCCTCTCCTTAGGACACCCCTCGTGTCGTCAATTCGCCGCTTTAAATGCGGCGTTGCGGCGGATCAGTTTTGATCTCATCCATTCAACCTAGGATGGGAGAGTTGCGGTTGCCTTTGTCTAAACCAGCTCACGCGGCGGGCAGCGAAATACTTGATTTGGTCGGGCACCATGGCACTCAGCCAACCATTAATTCCGATTGAATGGTCATTGCGGTGTACAGCGAAGCATCCAAAGGCAAATCCCCGAACGCGACCTGACAAAGGAGATAGTTGGCGCCCGCCTCTTCCAGTTGATCAAGCAGAGCTCGTCGCACAAATGCCGCCGTTCCAACCACACACAATTCACTTCCGATTGCTGCATCGAAGGTCGGGGGCAGATTTGGTGGAACTGGAACCGCGTTGAGGTCGTACAGGAATTTGAAACTTTTAAGCCATCGTTCATATGCAGGAGCCGCAAGCGAGTAGGCATGAGCTGCAGACTGCCCGACCACAATCATGCGAAGCAAGCCGAGAAATGACGCTTGGTTGTTCGCGTCATTGTTTTGTCCTTCCTCGGAGCGGAAAGCGTCAGTGATCTTGCGAACAATCGAAGCTGGTCCCACACACGCGATATTTGCGCCGTTTGCAGCGGCCCAGCGCGCGGACTCGGATCGGCTGGTGGCGACCCAGATCGGCGGGTGCGGACGTTGATGAGGGCCCAAGGTCAAAGGGACATCGTTTAGCTCAAAATGGTGGCCTCTGTAGGAAAGAGTGCCGCCTCTCATCGCCTCCATCAGGATTTCACCGGCTTCGAGATAACGTCCTTGCACCGCGTCCGCATCAACTCCGAAGTAACTTAGCTCGATCGGAAGAGAGCCGCGCCCTATGCCCAACTCGGCCCTACCGCCGCTCAAATGGTCAAGCATGCAGATCTCCTCAAACGCACGCAGCGGATGGCAAAGGCTAAGCAGCATGACAAGGGGACCAAGACGAAGTTGGCAGGTGCGCTGCGCGACGCTCGACAAGAACAGATTCGGCGATGGGCCTCTCCCATGCGGCGAACAATGGTGCTCCGCTAGGTGGTAAGCATAAAACCCGAGCCTATCACACGCTTCCGCTAGGCTGAGGCGGTCTGCGTATTGCCGTGCAATGGCGCTACCGTCCTCGTCCAAATGGTCGAATATGCCGAAAGCTAGCTTTGAAGGAAGGGCTTTTCTCATTCTACCGTCTCCGACTTTGTCCCGGGAGCCCCCGGAACTTGATCCAAGCGAAATAAAACTTGGCGCTTTCTTGGTCGAACATCACGACCCGCTGCCTTTGGGTGCCGCCGTCGGAAGCTAGATCTCGAAGCTGACGACGTTAGGGGCACGTCCTTGCGTAATCGGCTATTGCTCAACACCTCTTCAGCACTCCTGCCGACGAAGACCTCCTGGCTCCAGCGGTCTTGTTCAGGTTTTGCAGTTGGGACGCCTTGACCTACGACTCGGGCAAGCGCCCGGCTATCCAGCTTTGGCTTGCTCCCCGAGGGAGTGGGTAGGTTGGTCAATGCTGTGAGGAGATTATTCTTGTAGTCGTTGCTCTCTGTCCTGTTGTCACCGTCTTTTCGCACGCGCAAAAGAGCAAAGCCTGAAGCTGCTATACGACCGATCTTCGAGACGTCTCAGTTCCCAAAATGTCATCGACCGCCGCAAGGAACGCATCCATTTGTGATTTTGTCCCGATGCTAACGCGAATGTAATCTTCCAGACCTTCATCAGGAAGAACGGCCACGAGTATCTTTTTCCGTTTCAAACAGGTTTGCCACCAAGTGCCGTCTCGTCCTGCTGGCACACGCGCCAGCAAGAAGTTCGCATGGGAGGGCGTTACAGAGAACCCAAGTTGCGACAGGACGAACTTCACGCGCTCCCGCTCATACTTGATATGTCTGTGGTTCTCATCGTAGGCTTCGCGGTGAGCAAGGATACTGACGCCAACCGCCTGGCCAATCACATTCATGTTGAACAGGTTCTGGATATTGCGCAGCCTCCCTATAACCTCAGGATGACCGAAGCCGAAGCCAACGCGAATGCCGGCTGCCGCATAGCTCTTCGAAAGCGTTCTTAAGACTAGAAGGTTCGAATGGCGGTTAATCCGACGCAGAGCGCTGTCGGGCGCAAAGTCCACATAGGCTTCATCCAGTACGATCAACCGGTCAGATTGTGCGACGAGGCTCTCAATATCCGCAATGGGGACAAATGTTCCGGTCGGGTTGTTCGGATTAGCCAGCAAAATGAACTTGGCCTCCTTTGCGGGGCCGAAAAGCAATTTGTGTATCGGCAACAAGCAGGATTCGCCCCACTTGATTTCTATCAATCGAGCGCCTTGCAGCAGAGCGAGCTTGCGGTTGTATGCAAAGCCAGGGGACAACATCGCGACGCTGTCACCCGGGTCAAGGAATGCTTTGTATATGAGCGAAAGAAGTTCGGACGATCCGTTACCGGCGATCACCTGATCCATGGAAAGGTCATAGGAAGCAGCAGCTGCTTCCCTCAAGCTGGTGTTGTCATCCTCTGGATACAGATACTGTCGCTCGAGAGCAGCAAGAGCGCTCTGCATTACCGCTGCCGGCAATGCAAATGGATTCTCATTTGTGTTTAGCTTGACACACCCGGCATCTGGTGGCGGACTGGAGCGAAGCGAATTCAGCTGTTTGTGCACCGCCGAAAGAGACGAAAGTACGCTTTGCAATTTTGCATCAGACATATTTTCTCCCTTTCAGTCGCAGAGGGCAGTCGTGCTTTTACTGGCGTTAATCTTGATGAGTCTCCTCTATTACAGTCCCGTAGCTTCGTAAAATTGTTTGTTTGCATCGCAGCTATTGATGTCACGGATACGGAGATGAACGATTAGGCGATTACTCATATGTTGAGCTCGAAACCGGCCGGGGTTCTTCTTGAGCGCGTCTGGGCCGAGCGCCCTAGGCTGGGACTTATGGTCAAGCCTTGGGTGGCGTGACTTCGAGGCTGACTTGTGGTGCACCCACGGGGGAAACGATCTCATGGTAGTGCGTCTGGCCCCTTGCAGCGACGTGGCGCGTGCCCCGCGACGTTCGCCATTGCCTTGCGGTCGCTACGCCGCTTTGCGATGGCTTGTGATCACAAAATCGCAAAAGCCGCGTGGACGAACTGAATCAGGGTTTCGGCTTTTTTGAATGTTATTGAGCCTCTCCACCAACCAGAATGATCGGGGTCGTTTTCATGATGCGCTGGTAGAGCGGCCGGCCGATGCGTTTCCGCGTTTTAGACTAGCAAGAAGGGCAGCGCATGGAGGCGCTTTGGCTGCCTGAGCAAGGCGGCCTTCTCTGAGACCTTCTTCCAATCGCGCGTCGCTTTCCAGCGGGCGCTGTTCGTCTGGCGCGGGGTAATTCGCTCCGTGAAGTGTTTTAGCCGGATCGTTCAACCGCCGTCAGCAAGGACGGAATAATCGCCTTATGGAAGGGAATGGCAGCGGCAAGATAGAGCCAGCCCATGAAACTCCTGCAGCGCACCAGGGTGGTCATGCCGACAATCTGGCCATCAGCCGGCCCTTCACCGACCTCCACGACCAGGCGAAAAAGCAGGTGGCGGTCATCATAGCCGAATACTGTCTGGCGGTCGTCGCTGTGCATTAGCGGGAGGCTGGCGATCAGATCGGAATGCCTCGTATCCGCGGTTGCGTTCAGACCAAACAAAGGCACGAGCCGGTTTCGAAAACTCAGAAGGCTTCGCACCCAGCGGGGTGCACTTCCAAGTACTCGCCACGCCGCCTCAGCCGCTGTTATCCGTTCAGCCAAGACTAGGACTTCGTAGCGATCAGCCCAATCTGCTCCTGGGAGCCAAGAATTCGGCAGTCTTATGGCGGCTCTTCGTGGTCTCATGAGCGCTCACCTTTCGCCCTGACCGGTTCCGCCGATCAGGGCCGCTACTGTGCGTTGGACCTACCACATGATTGCGCAGGAAGGCGGTGCGAGATAGCGGACCGCTCGCCGCAGTTCAGGGCCATTTGTCGCACAGGTCTGACGCGGACGGAAACAGCGACAGCAATCGCGTCTGTACGTCCGGCCGCGGTTTCAAGGTGCTGAGCCGTGAAAAGCAGTATGCAGGCTTAGTAGCGGCTGCGGTACAACGCAGACATGACGAGCCGGCACCTCTCTGGGGCACCAGGCTCAAGTCCGCTTTTGTTGAGCCGCGAGGAACTTGTGGCGCATCCATAGCGCGAATGCCTGCCATTAAAACAATCGATTTTGCTTATCTCGCGGAATGGGATAGCCAGGCACCTGACTTGCACCAATCGCAGCTCGATCGGGTTGACCCGCGTGAGAGCGCTTCCACCGCGGGACGGAGTAAGATGGAGAATGTAGTTTACCTATTGGATCCGGAAACGGCGCTCTTTCGAGCTGTTGAGCTTGTCGGCGCCATCAGCGTTAAGCCGATCAGTGACTTGCTCGGTTGCAAGCTTACTCAAATGGTCCGCTTTGACGAGTCGCATTGGCTATTTGTAGATGCGGAAGGACTGCGGGAAGGACTAACAGCCTTCACCATGTTTGGCCGATACCCACAAACCTCTTGGTGGGAAAATCGCTCTTGCCGGAACTGACGGAAGCGAGTCATATCATTCTCCATCGATAGATATTGGCGACGCTGCTGCACATTTCCAGTGCTGCCGACCGGTCATCGATCCGGTTTTTGTCACAGATGATAATGTGCCGTCGAAGGGCCTTATCCCTGCAGGCGCCTTGGAGGATTTAAAAGTACGAATTGAGAGGCGCCGCCCTATACCCGTACATGGAAGCGCCTGAGATACGCGATCCCGGAAAACAGCACTCCAGCATCATCACAGAGACGTTCGCCGGGAAGTTCGCGGCGAAGCAATCAGTATGAATTTCCAAGAACGATTAATCTTAGAGGCGACAAGCTCCACCTCTTTTCGAGTTCCCGCGGCGTGCAGGATCGACACTGCGCTTTGCTTTGGAATCATCCGCAGGCCCGGCACAGCGAGCCTGCGGATGACATGGACTGCAAACGAATTCACTGGTTTATCGAAACCGAGGACCCACCGGATTCGTGGCTGTCGGCACAAGCGTCGATGAACAGCATGCCTTTAAGCCCATCTTCAACTCCGGAAAGCTCCACGCAACCTTTCGGGAGCGCGTATCCTGCGCGGCGGGCGGCGATTGCAAGGCCAGCTTCAGCATAGAGGTTTGCCCAGGCATCCACAGCCGCTTCGCCGTGGCCCCGCGGAAGATGTATCAGGCGTTCCGCCTCAGGCAGGATTCCATTGCCATGGCCGCGGAGGAAAATCTGCTCCTGCTCGCCTAAGGGCACATACCGCAACACCTCGGGCTTTTCTTGATCCCAGTCCAGCCCACCCTTGTCGCCCCACACACGAATGCGGAGCCCGCAATATTGGCCCGGCGCTGCCTGCGTCACCCAAAGAATGCCAGGGGCACCATTCTCCAGACGGAAATTGACATAGGCCGTGTCTTCCATCCGCTTTGGAGCTCCACAGTTGTGGAACTCAGCCCTGACGCTCGCTATATTCTGTCCGGTAATTGTATGCAGGAGATGATAGGCATGCGTACCGATGTCCCCAATCGTTGACGTGCGGCCGACCTTCTCGGGATCGTGTCGCCAAATCGCACCCTTGCCACGATCGGGAACTGGACTTGTTGCCCACTCTTGAACATACTCCACGTGTGCCTGCCGGATGGATCCAACGGCCCCGTTTCGAATCATGTGCTTAGCCTGACGAACCATCGCGTGATGCGCATATGGGTAGGTCATGACCAGCACTCGACCCGTAGCTCTTTGAAGCTCCACGAGTTCTCGAGCATCGGAAACCGTCGTGGTCATGGGCTTGTCCAGTATTACGTCGATACCAGCCTTCAGGAATGCCGCCGCGATCCGATGGTGCGTCCAGTTTGGCGTGACGATTGAAACTGCTTCTATACCGTCGTCGCGCTCGGCTTCTGCTTCTGCCATTTCCTTCCAGTCGCCATACGAGCGGTCGGGTGCAATCATCCATTCTACGGCTGAGTTGCGCGCGTTATCCGGATCTGATGATAGAGCTCCGGCAACGACTTGCCAGTGATTCGACAACCTCGCCCCAGCGAAATGCCATTGCCCGACAAGTCCGCCTCTTCCGCCCCCGACGAACCCCAGTCGCAGTCGCCGACCGAGGAGTGGATTTCGCAAACCGCATTTCCCGACAGAAGTCATTGAGTTCTCCATGGTGACTCTTTTTACGAAAACAGCAGCGGCATGCGTCCTGCGCCTCACAGAAAGCCCTCGCCACTCCCCTCCACAAGAATGCCGCTCTAGTTATTGGTTGCTTCCTTGATGCTGGCCTAGTGCGGCGTCGATCACCTCGGCGGTCCGTTTCGTGTCGTGTTCGCCTCAGGAGAGCACTCCTTGGCTTGGCCGGTTTGATCTTCATTCGCTCCTGCTCAAGGGCTTGCGAGTTTGCAGACTTCGAAGCACGAACCGTGCCAAAGGAGAAGAACCTTTCTAAACAATGAGATAGCTCCATTCCCGCCATGTCGCATGTCCGACATCGCCGCAGATGCGACATAGCACATGTCGAACGCAAGCAAGCTGGGCGGCTGAAGGTCATCCGTAGCCGCCGCCACAATCGAGAGGTTTCGGGACGAGGTTTCGGAAGGCATTGTACCGCGCGGCGTGTGGCGAAATAAGAATGGAAATGGAGAGACGGGGAACATGCCGTTGCCGGCACTTCTATGTAGGCCCCTCTCCCGCTGGTATGGTCACAGGTGGGCCCGCGCTGACTATTCAAAGGCGCCGGTCTGCTGCAGTCGCGCGCCCTATCATGCTTGTGCAGGCATATGGCAATTGCGACAGGCGCCGAAGTATCGCATTGGATCGTCGAGCACTTCCTTTCCTACCTGTATTCAGGCCTTGCAGGGGCAAAGCAGACTGGCCACCGCTGGGGACCATCGCCATTGTTGTCTTCATTCTGACGTACTCATGCCCATTTTCCGGATGAGATATTCCGATACCTCAACACCTTCCCGGTAAGGCCGGGTCGACGCGCCTGAAACACATGGCATAAGTTATGCAAAGCGCGGATCGTTCCATGCGGATAGCCAATTTGACCGCTCGTCCTTGATGTTAAAAACTACAGCTGGCATTTAGCGGAAGGAGCGTTGCGCGAAGCGCCAGGACGCGTATGGGCTGAAGTTGCTATCAGACAGTCACTTTTCAAGAATGAGCCTGCAGGATCGGACCATGAGCTCAACGACGGATTTTATTGCAGAGCTGATTAGGGCAGCAAACGCAATAGAGAAACTGACGCACTATGAGGTAAGCCGCCTATTAGACCTCTCAATTGATACGATCCGCGACATGTGCAGGCAGACTGGCGGCGCAGGAATACACAGCGAGACGTTCTCATTGATCTCAGGTTATCGTCGGAGCGCGCCCGAGATCTGCCTCCGGAACAAGTCAGGGACGCTCTCATCGACGCAGCCGACGTCCTCAGATCCTTGAAAATTGTACTGGACCGCAGTGAGTGAGTTGTTTATGTCGGCTGCCCTCTGAAGCCGCGCGAGATAACTGGATTTCGTTCCTTCCAGGCGGGAACAAGATACAGTTATGGCGGCGGATCGCCACCTACGGGGCAAAATCACTGGGAATTGAAAGGTCGTGCCGGCTAAGGTGATGGCAGCTCTAATCTCGCTCGGAACACTCGAAACTCGTGCGAAACCGCCGGCGTAGGGAAAATCGTGCGGGGCTGTCTAAAAAGCCCTCAGGTCCGGCGCCAACCTTAAATGTGTCGATGGTGCCAGACAGCAATCCCGGGACCGGTGCGTATATCAATAGCATCGCCGTCGCCAACCGCAACAAAAGGCGACGCAGCGGTCCAGCAATGACCGCTCAGCCAGCAACGTGAAGACGCCGGCCTGGAGGTATCCATGACTGTGAAATCGCTGTGTGACATCCGGGCGGTGTTGAAGGGACATCGTTCACCGAGTGTGCGATTCTTGCCCAATGGTAGTGGTTTCCTCGGCCACGCAGCCGTGATTTGCTTGATTTCGCGGCGGTGAGGCGTTGTTCAGGCCACGCGAGAGGCGCGAGGCGGTGAGCGTAACCTCGCCTGCCCCCATTTTGCGGCGCCACCGCTCTGGCCTGCTCGAGGCACCGCATGGACGATCCCGTGTCCGCGCCACACTCCTCCATGAATTCGAAGCTGAAGCGAGGCGCGCCGGACGCATCCGTCATGTGAATGCGTCCGATTGAATCAATCGATTATTCAAATTATCGAAAGCGGAATAGAAAAGTCAGGTGGCGTCTGGGGCTGCAACATAAGGAGTATCTGGATGGCTATCCAAGGTGGCCCGAGTGATAATAACCTCTTCGGCACCGGTGGTGACGATCTGATGTGGGATCTCAACGGCAATGACTGGATCGACGGTCGAGCGGGTAACGACAACATCTGGCGGGCGGGGGCTCTGACCGAGTCTTCGGCGGCGCAGGCAATGACCGGATCTTCGGAGAGGAAGGCAATGACTACCTCTACGGCGACAACGGCCGCGACAAACCGCGCATCACCGGTGAGGACAATGACAAGCTCTACGGCGGTCCCGGTAACGATGTCCTCTTTGCCGGTGACGGCAGGGATCAGCTGAGCGGCGGGGACGGCCAAGACACCTTTGTCTTCCAGTTCCACAACCCGATTCCCGGGTTCGCCCCAGGGTACGGCCCGGACCCGGACAACACCACCATCTTGGATTTCGATCCGGCGGAGGACACTCTCGCTTTCGATGCTGTGGGCCTCTACAACGACGGTTTTGGCGCGAACTTCGTCAACAACTCCGCCGCACGGTCTGGCTTCCCCGTTAGCTCTTTCTACAGCGGTGCGGCCTCGGGTGCGAACGGCGAGCACGTTGTGGTGATCACCGAATCTTACCTCAATGGCTCCGATGCCGCGCGTGATATCTCCGGTGAGCACGCTGGCGACATCATCGTGTACCATAATCCGGGCACCCAATCAGCGCATCTGGCGTACGTTACCTCCGAAAACCATGCGGAAGATTTCGCTCATCTCGGCGGCATCCACAGCTGGGCCGACCTGGCCGGCCTCGGGTTGACAGCGTGGGACTTTACGTTCGTCTGATCCGCAAAGCCCGTACAGAACCGCGCCCCGCCACCCTCAGCGGGGCGCTTTCCTCATAGCCATTTACTGCAGTCATACGAGCGGAGGCTCCTGAGCACCATCGATCAGCGCCTGCGACCGGAACCATCATCTTGTCGCTCGCTGAGATAGGGGGCAAGAATGCGCTACTATCGGACCGAACAGCTCACGTTGCACATTAGCGAATCCGCCCCTCGGTGGCCTATCAGGAGGCGCGCGCGTCGATCCGGCGGCAAAGCGGCGCCAGTGCGCGCGAAGGCGCGCCTCTGGGCGTATTCGGAAGCTCGCAGAAAAGATTTCGGGCGTATTCTTGGCGGTTTTCGTGTCGGCAGCTTGGTAGGGAAGGTGCGGACGGCGGAGCGCTTTTAGATCGGTTAGGACGAGCGGTGCAGCCGTTCCAACTGGTCTCCGGCTACAACGAAGGCCCCCTTCAGAGGTCGCGCTGCCGATTTGACTCCTAAAGCGGCTCCAAGACGCGGCAGAGCCAAAATGCGGAGATCTCATCACGAATTTGATAGAGCAAGGGCGATTATTCCTTCGCCAAAGGCTCCCTCACGCAGTCAGGGCCTTATTGCTCGAACACTGGAGCCAAGACTGCGACCGACACTGCGAATAGTCCGACCATAAGAAAGCAGACGCGCATTGTGGTTGCTTCGGCCAGAATTCCAATTACAAAGGGGCCCAACGTCATAGCGCCATATGCGAAGATTGCGACCGACGCGATGCCTTTCCCGGCTGGCACTGCACGATCGGCTGCTGCTCGACTGAAAGCTAAGGGTAGGACGGCTGCGTAGCCGACCCCCATCAGCACGAAGCCCACCACGACTAACGGCAAGGTGTCACCGCAAATAATTAGTAAAATACCGAAGACGGCCGAGAACCCGCTCAGCCGTGCAACAGTTGCTGATCCCAGTCGCGTGACGAGCGAATCCGCATTGAGTCTCGCGATCACCATGGCGGCAGAAAAGCCAGTATAGCCCAGGGTAGCATCCGACTGTGCGGTTCCGACTACATCATGCAAATATACCGCACTCCAGTCGAGAGCTGTACCCTCGCCCAGTCCCGATGCGAGAGCAATGATCCCCACAAGCAAAAGGGCGCTATTAGGTAACGCCAATCCTGGTGCACCCATCACATGCGTCCGGATAGTTGATTGCCAATTGAGCAGAAGGAAAGGGGCAATGGTCCCGCCGGTCACCACGGCAGTAACAAGGAAATGAATATATATACTGGGACCTGAAAGGCTGTGGCAACATAACCGCTTGCTGCGCCCAGAACAGCCCCCACACTCCACATGGCGTGAAACGACGACATCACAGACCGCCTCATGTGTTTCTCCACCTCGCTCGCCCGGCTGTTCATAGCTACGTCCATCGAACCATGACACATGCCAAAGAGAAAAAGCGCGATCGCCAGCAGCGGTATCGTCGGCGCAAGCCCTAAAAAGGCAATCGAAAGCAGGAACGGGATAGCGATCATTCGGGCGACCCGCACGGCACCCAAGCTATCGGACAAGCGGCCGGCAATCGGGAACGAAAACAATGCGCCGAGCCCTAGAAGCACCGTATCCATCCGAGGAGGGCCGCGGGATTTTGGGTGCCGCGCGTGGTAACGTCGGTTCATGGAGCTCGATGAGGACAAGATCGACGATGCCGTTTTGGCGCTGTTATGGCTGACGCTGCATAACGAGCGTTGTGCCTGGAAGGGCTTCGACTGGGCAACGACGGATCGGCTTCACAAGAAGGGCATGATCGGCGACCCAGTCAACAAGTCGAAGTCGTTGATCCTGACCGATGAAGGCCTGGAGCGTTCAGAAGCCTTGTTCCGGGAACTGTTTACGCGGCCGCCGCGATAGCCGTCCCTTTGTGGGCCTTCCATTGCCACGGCAGCAGTTCGTGCAGGCGGGAGACGGGAAGATCGGCGATGCGGGCGAACACATCGGCGAGCCACGCCTTTGGGTCGACGTCGTTGAGACGGCAAGTCGTGATGACGGAGAGCATGATGGCGGCACGATCGGCCCCACGCTGGGAACCGGCGAAGGTCCAGTTTCGACGCCCGAGGGCAATTCCTCTCAGAGCGCGTTCGGCCGCATTGTTCGTGAGACAAATCCGGCCATCTTCGAGGAAACGGGCAAAACCATCCCATCGCTTCAGCATGTAATCGATCGGCTCGATCACCTCGGACGATTTGCTGAGCGTGGCGCGCTCCCGTTTCAGCCACGCGTGCATGTCATCGAACAGCGGCTTGCTCTTTTCCTGCCGCGCGGCCAGTCGTTCTTCGGCGCTCAATCCATTGATCTCGCGCTCGATCTCGAACAGCGCGTCGTACCGTTGGACGGCCTCCAGGGCGATCGGCGAGATCGGCTTGCCTTTGCGTTTGCGGTCGCGGGCATTTTTCTGGATGTCGGCCAGCTCAAAGAATTTGCGCCGCGCATGCGCATGACAAAAGGCGAAGGTGATCGGTACCGCTTTCTTTTCGGCGACACTGAGCGGCTCGAAGCCATTGTAGCAATCACTCTGCAGAATGCCGCCATACCCGGCCAGGTGCTTCTGCGGATGCTCGCCGCGGCGGTCGCTCGAAGCATAGTAGATCGCCGCCGGCGCTGCCGCTCCGCCGTAGGGCCGGTCATCGCGCACGTACGTCCATATTCGCCCGGTCGTGCATTTGTCTTTGGCCTGGATGGGAATGGTGGTGTCGTCGCCAAACAGGCGCTCGGCCGCGAAGACATGCGCCTCGATCAGATCAAAGATCGGCAGGAGCGCGGCCGTTCCACACCCGACTTGGTCGGCCAGCGTCGAGGTCGAAAGCTCGATGCCCTCGCATTTGAACCGGGTGCTCTGGCGGTTCAGCGGGCTATGCATTCCAAACTTATCGAACAGGATCGTCGCCAGCAGATGAGGACCGATGAAGCCGCGCGGCGTGGCATGGAACGGCGCCGGCGGCTGGCTGATCGCTTCGCAGTCACGGCAGGTAAATTTCTCCCGCACCGTCTCGATCACTTTGAACCGACGCGGAACCTCCTCGAGCGTCTCAGTGACATCCTCGCCCAGTTTCGACAGGCGCGACCCGCCGCAGCATGCGCAGGTGACTGGCGGGTCGATCACCACGCGCTCGCGCTCGATATCCTCCGGCCACGGCTTTCGGACCGGCCGTTTGCGCGTGAACGAGCGCACGCTCGAGGTCCTGGCGGCCGCCGCCTGCGCTGCGGCTTCGTCCTCCGTCGCCGCCATCACCAGTTCTTCGAGCTGCAATTCCATCTGGTCGATCAGGCGCGCCGTGCGCTCGGATCGCCGGCCGCGCAGTTCGCGCTTCAGCTTTTCGATCGCCAGTTCCAGACTGGCAATCAAGGCCTCACTGTCCGACAGCATGGCCTGCGCATTGGCGGCCTCCGCCACCGCAATGTCCCGTTCGGCGACGACGGTATCGCGCTCGGCAACAACGACATCACGTTCAGCCTGCAACATCTCACGCTCGGAAAGCAGCGCAAGATAGGCGCTCGCAAGGTCCGCAGGAAGATCCACAGGCTTCGAAGTCATGAAGCCATTCGATCAGATTCACTCAATATTTTCAATGGAATAATGCTATCCGACCCGTGTCGGACGCCAGGTTTCCTGCGGATTGCGCCAGTCGATCCCGGACAACAAATAAGACAATTGCGCCGGTGAGATCGCTACCGCGCCGCCCTCCATATTCGGCCAGATGACATGGCCTTTTCCCACCCGGGATCGCATCCTGGGTGTGCGGGCGTGGACCCGGCGAGGAAGGAGGAGAATGCTATGCAAGAGATTTGTGCTTTCGTTGGTCTCGACGTGCACAAGGAGACAATTTCTGTCGCGGTGGCGGACGCTGGGCGAGCGGGTGAGGTTCGACATGTCGGCACGATCAAGAACGATCCGACAGCAATCGGCAAGCTCGCTCGGAGTCTGGCGCGTCGACATCGTGGCATCGAGTTCGTCTACGAGGCTGGGTCATGCGGCTACAACGTTCAGCGTCAACTCTCGGCAATGGGGATGATCTGCAGAGTGTGCGCCCCTTCGTTGACGCCCCGAAAGCCGGGCGAGCGGATCAAGAATGACCGGCGCGACGCTATCGCTCTAGCACGTCTGCATCGGGCCGGTGAGCTCACCTATGTCTGGGTTGTCGGGCGAAATGAAAAACTAACCCCCTAACGAACTGAAGAACTGACCCCCTCGTGTCGAACGAGGAGAGATGGATGGCGACCGATATTTCAGCGCATCCTGCATCGTCGCGAACGATGCAGGACG
>Ga0214544_1003931_pt1 | contig 30222 bp, 9 predicted proteins | sample CNSS3metaG_FD_160074 | JGI IMG/M metagenome (GOLD analysis project Ga0214544, IMG submission 160074) | Root nodule microbial communities from cowpea collected in UCLA plant growth center, Los Angeles, California, USA - CNSS3 | ecosystem: Host-associated > Plants > Roots > Nodule | place: USA...
TTACAAACAAACAAATAATATTGATCATGCATTTAACACCTCACACCATCCTTTGTAACCCATCCTCATTCATATTCCATGTTGATTTCATACCATCCCATTCTTCCCAATTCAGGGATATAGAACTTCACCTCATACCAATACCATGCCAATGTAACATTATTGTTCATACCGAATTCATGACCATATATATAACCAACCATTTCATTGAAATCGCATGCCAAGATTTATCCAAGTTTATCATTCACAATCCATGAATCACATCACCCATGCAAATTCATTCATCTCATACTTTATAAATGCATACCAAGACATACATATATCACAAAATAGTATTCATCCCAAATAAATGAGTGCCAACATTTAAGTACTTGCAATTCCATGCAATCAAGCATAGCCCACAACCATAATTCTTACACCAAAATTCTCAAGAAAATTTATTATCACAAAACCAAAATCATTGCAGTAATGTGTGACACATTTTTCAAGCTACAGACATCTAATCGACGATCCAACCGGTCAAACCATAAAATAGCATGTTATGAACCACATGTCAAAATTTGAGCTCAATTCAACAGTTAATGAGTCGGGAAAGTCAATTTTACTAAAACTGCGCATATAAGAAAAACACACAATTGCCCAGCGATCCAGGGCAGTCACCCAACGACTGTGCGACGCCATCAGAATACGAGAAATAACGTCAAATATCACAGTTTCATGAATATTTGAACCCCTAACTCAGAAATATACAAAAAACTAACGTTTCCCCCAATCTTTTCTCATATTTCACAAAACATTAACTGCATAAAATAGAAATAACGTGAAACCCTAGCTTCCCTTACCTGAAAAAGGGCTAATATTGGACTTTGACTCTTAAGCCAACGAAACTAGTAGCTCTAAGGACAGATCTATGAACTGAAACAGTGGCACGACAAAGGAGATTGAATTCACAGAGTGAGTCCCGACATAAACCACGAAAACAACGTAGAAAGACTAGGTTCGAGAACTAACTTACGTGAACGGGAGACAGAGGTTGAGCTCACTTGAACTTGGGTAGATCTCCAAACCCTAGCGGAGGTTCTGTGGAGAGAAAATGGGTGAGTTAGGACACTTATTTTTTAGAATGACTTGCAATTGAGGGACCTTGGCTGCTTTAGGGGCCTTGACACCCTATGGACCAGCCCTTTAGGCCCAACAGTGTGGCAGCCCTTAACATTAGGTCACTCAATAAAAGTGGGCCTTACACATGTATAAAAGAAAGTTTAGCTCTTTCAATGTATCTTCTCAACATTCGTCATTAATTATGTATAATCTATTGTTGAGTTAGGGACGGTTTGAATAAATTGATTACTCTATTCACTAAAAAATAAAATAAAAGGTTAGTAATAACTTTTTTTAATTAAATTTAATGTAAATCACTCTCTTAAATTGAGAGTTAGATTAATTTGATCAATATTTCAAAATACTTTCTTTAATAGAAAAATATAATTTTTAAGTATCAACCTAATTAAAAATAACACAAAATTTATAAAAATTGATTTAAATCTTGAATTGAGTCAATAAGTTAAGTGATAACAAATTTGTAAAAAACTAATTCAAAACATAAAAAGAAAATATTTGCATAATTCAAGTATTAGAGTGAGTCTTGGATTGAGTTTTAGATTACTCATACTACACTTATTCTCAAACTCAAATAAAACTGAACTAGTTTGGATTTTCTTGATTTTGACTCTATGTCGAATGAAATTTTGTTCAATTTAATTAGGTTGGACAACATGGTTCAATTGTTTTTTGAATGGCCATATATTCAATTTCAATTACCACAAGTTGATCATAATGGGTTGATCTAATTAAAACTAATTTTAAGTATATAGTTTTAAATATCACAAGTTTTTTTTTTTAAATAATAAAGTTAAGAACGTATACTTGTAGTCTAATTAGTGGCCAAATTGATTTAAATACTTGGTGTTTTCTTTATCTTAAATTGCAATACTAAGAACTAAACAAATAAAAAATTAGTGTTTTATTTATGAATAAATATAAAAGATAATGCACCTATTATCTGAAATTTTCAAAATAAAACGAACATGTTATCGGATTAAGCACAAACATTGATGTTCATATCTCACACTCATAAAGTTGACAACGAAAAACACAGAAAAAAAAAACATTAAAAAAAAAAAAAACTACATTGAGAAACATTATGTCGACCACCATTGACTGCCCCTAGCTATCACCCAACGGATGCTATTGATTTAGTGTAAATAGTGACCATTAAGGAAGCACTATGAGTGGTTGTGCCTTTAGGTTTAACATATTTTCATCGTACACAAATACCACCTTCCTACCTACGAAACCTTTTTAGTAAAATTGGGAAAACACAATAGTAATTTGTAAGAAAATAATATTTCAAATCGAAAATAATTTTATGAACTGTAATATTGATTTAAATATTTATTTGTTGAAGACATGATAAAATATACAGAGATTTGGCTGCACATGGTGCTGATATTTGACAATCGAGAGTCAAATCTTCTTTCATCTTTTTAACTAGAATGAAAACATCATGGTCTATCATCTTAATTATTTGTTTATTTATAGAAAATATAAAATTAGTCACGTATTTTCAAAACTAATAAATCAGATTTAATATAATTAAATTAATATTATTATTATAGTAAGTGTTTAAAGTAGTACATCATATTTTTTAAGGGCATAAGTACTCATATTACAGACTATATGTTGAGTTAACTTTAGGGTGAGTCCCTTGTTTTCATATGATATATTTTCTTTCAGGTGTATAAGTGATCCTTTTTTGTTATGGTTATGAGGTTAGTCATATCTTTTTCATATATATGATTTATAGTTATAGAGAGATTGTGATTCCATATAGTTATATGACATTAGTCTTACACATATAAGGCCTTTGACACCACTTTAATTCCAAAACCTTAAGACAATTGTGTTATGGATATTTATTCTTATATAGTGTTTAAATTTGTCTATTCTATCCAATATGAGACTTTGACTCACACTTAAAATATTCCTAACATTATACATGCAAATCGCCAACTTGAGCGTTGAAATATAAGAACCACTCGTCTTTAAATCATTGTTAAATTTCAACTTCATTCAACAGTGAACAATTTTGCAATTGAAAATTTATGGTGAATATCAAGTGTATGCATTTGAGTTGATATATCCTATTGGACAAGAAATTAGTGATATAAGTGGTCCGAACCAGTTACTGGATTAGAGATGTGATCGAATCAGAATAATTAACTTCGTATGAATAGACCAATTTTCTTATTAAATTGATAAATTGGTGTGGTTGAAACTGAATCATGATAATATACATTTTAAAAGAATGAAAAAGCAAAAGGAATTAAAAAGATTCTAGATATAATGGGTTTTCAATTTTTGAAGCTAGTTTTTCAACTACTGTGAGACACTTTAAATTTTTGAAAGCTTTTATAGACTGATATTCTAATGTTTAAGATATAATTTTTTACCTTAACTCAAGATTCTTCCAACTTGAAAAATACTCAATATGATTCAGTTCCTTGTGGAAAATAAATTGTTTACATTAAAAATTAATTACCATAGGCATGGAAATCTGTGAGATTGTTACCTTAACTAACAGTCACCAAAACCATGAAAAGAAGGGAAGACGTTGTTGACAACAATCTTCCAAATAAAATTATGAGAACCTCTTTATCAGAACAAAACATTAATTATATCTAAACAGATATTTTTAATTTTTCATTTCCATCATTTTCTATAAATCAAGTCTTTACCAAAACTTAGTCACAATATTACCCTTTTAAAACTAAGATGTGTTAGCAATTTGAGTGTTATATATATACAAAATTGGGTTTAAATAATGTTTTTGGTCTCTTAACTTTTACTTTTAGAATTAATTTCGTTTCGAAACTTTGAGCTAGTTTATTCTTTTACCTTTAAAATGCATGGATTAGTCATTTTAACCTTTTAATCATAGATTCAGTCATTTTAAGTAAATTTTTGTTAAGTTTATTTGACGTTTCAAACATGATTCTCAGTTAACATTGAAGTGAAAATTGTTAAACGGTATAAACAATTCAAATGTTATCATGAAACACATTTGAAACGTCAAATAAACTTAACAAACTTTGATTACAATGACTAAATCCACACATTTCTATAATTGAGAGACTAAATTAGACAAATTTTCGAAGATGGACTAGTTCAAATTTTTTCTAAACGTTAAGGGATCAAAAAAACATATATTTAATCCTATAAAATTAGATGTGTTAAGATCATTTTATTGTTAGTCAAAGTATTAAAGTGATCTAATTAATTAAATTTATGATTGAGAACATATATGTCATGAAATATTAAGTGTATACCATACAATATTCTAATTTGACGGGCCAAATTAGAAATATTGTTTTTTAGGAAAAAGTAACCGACAAAGAAAATCAAGACAAATTAGGTTACATAAAGAGTTTATGATACATACAAATATTTTTGTTTCTTTCTATTCATTCTCAATAGAAGAGAAAATCAAGAGAAAACTTAATTGCTCGATTAGATACCAATACTTTATCAACATTATTTTTAATGGTCAAGCCAAGTACACTTATTCTTAATATAATTTAAATAGTTTATTATGACAAATTTTTATTGCTCATCAATAATTGATCTGGTTCTGGTGCATAATCTGTTTCTAACAGTCACAATATTACCCTTTTAACACTAAGATGTCCCTCCATAATGTTCTTGCATTACTTTAATTATGACACTCTATCACACTAAAGATTGCACCACATGTTCCCTTGTCAACTCAAAGCCTATAGTATGTAGGATTTGGGGTTGCATAAATGAATTTTTCAATTCTTTACAACAAGCTTTCCTTCAACTCTCTGTGCTAATAAATTTCATAAATTGAATGATGAAAAAAGCTTTTAACTTTGGACCACTCAGTTTGAAGAGAAGAATAATATAAGTAATGGTGACGTAGGGCACAGTTTGTGCATGTTATAGAAGATGATTTTAGTGGGGGGTCCTTCAAAAAGCATGCGTTGCCATAACCTTATAACTCAATTATTGATCTAAATGGATTTCAGCCACAACACAGGGTCCCAGCTGCAGCAACATTGGAGCTATGATACAGTGCCCTCATATGATCCTTAGTCAATGTGTTACATTCTCATAACCGCCTAAGTTTATGTTCTTCTGCTATGTCTAGCTATACTATTTATAGCAAATTGGAAATTTATGTCGGTGCCATTATCATTACATGCATTTCTATGTTACCCAAAACTAGTCAAGCAATAATAATGCTGACAAAGGGAATCAAATCCATGTTCATCAAGTCAACGCCCACCTTTATTTGCACCCATACCTCACAGTGCAATGTATGTTTCTATGAAAAATCAAACAGACAAAAGTAACTTAGTTTTGGAAAAAAATTGATGAAATTAGTCATTTTTCACCACAAGTAAATCTAATTTGTATAACATGTTACGAGATTAACATCTAATCTAAAGTTGTCATCATTATATTACGACTTGTAAGATATTGTAGTGAAATCTAAAGTCATTACCATAGACAACTTTAATGTGCGTACCTAGATGAAACTTAAAGTCGTTTTTCACTTTATGTTTCCACCTTGCCCTAAAGTCTTGTTGACTTGACTTCTTTTACTGTGCAAGGCCACATGAGTCATGTCATATGTAACAAAACTTGCATAGGATTCCACTGGTTTTATCGTCTTCACCTATAAAAACTCCTCATCCCTTCGATGTACCTCTACATTGATTCTTTTGACTGTGGAAATGTATAAGGATCAAAACTATATTGATTACATTACAAAGTTGTGTCATGCACATATAATATCGACTCTCTGCATGCAAACTTCAATCATGTGTGTGCAAAAGATTTCCTTCACAAATTGCACCAAAATTATTACCTGCCACATGAATTTGTTAATCTATGCACTGTGATAGAATTTACCAAATCTATGTTCGTGAGAAACAAAAAGTACCTCTTTGTACAGTAATTTGATGAAATTGGTCATTTGGAAAAAAAATATGAAGGATCTTTCGAGATAGGTTATCGGAGATAAATAATTTTAATAAAAGCTATGTGTCAATTGATAAATAAAAGATTGAAACTATTTTTAATTTAAAATTTTAAGACAATTTATAAATGTTTATTTTTACTTAATACGAGACTTTTAAGTAAAAGGAGTAACGAACAAGAGAGTGATTTGCGATTTGTACATTGATTCATAAGTCTACATGGGCAGAAACTGAACCATATAAAGTGGTGGGCCCAAACCCACCCACACCGTTGAATTGGATTAATCCAGAACCTCAACATTCACAAACTGCCTTTAGGAAACAAGGATTTGGTACGACATAGTATCACACAAGAGATGCCATTCTAGTTACAATTTTTTTGTGATTAAAACAAAAGTGGCACATTGCTAATCGAAGTTTTTTGGAGAAGAAATAGATACACATTTCGTGTCGGTGCAGATAGATTCTCCCAATCGAGTCAGGTTTTGTTGCCACTCATTATTTTCAAAAGCCTATCATACCATCCTAAACCAATTCTTCTCACACCAAAAGTCGATTCAGCTCAACGTCCAAAGTATAAAATAATTTGTATCATCATAGATAGTCAACCATATAACTTTTAAGATAATTAATGTGAAGATCTATACATTTATCACCCATATACATTATTTGTGATTAAAAGGCAATGCAAATCTCTTTTACACTATTATTACATAATTTATTCTCTCTTCGTTATATGGGTTTACTGAAATGAATTATTAAATTAAATGTGGTTATACTTACGAATTTGAGCTAAATTAGGTTAGAAAAAATTTAATTGTATTTAAGTGTGAGTTAAATTAAATCCAATTTATTTAATTTACCAGTTAAATGAGTTTACTAAGATCTAACAACAACCATTTATATTATTTATATTATTTTATTATATAATTATTTATTACTTTTCTAACCATTTGGTTGACAATTTTTTATTTTATTTTAAGAATATAATATTTTTAATAATTTTAAATAATTTTAATGCTTAATTTATTTATTTACATGATAAATACTTTGATTATATTAATACATTTTAATATAATAACAACATTTATTTAACAAAACTTGTTAAATTTATGGCATTGTTGACTATTAATTGATATATTATATTGGAAATGTGCCTATATATAGAGAGGCTCAATTATATTAAAAAAGGTTCAAACTCACTTCCCTTATTTTTTTATGAACTTTTTTAGATACTCACTTTATCTTTTCACTCTGTCTCCTCAATCCAAACAATTCACTTTCTTACTTTCCCTGAAACAGAAGCTGAACTATGGCCATTGCAAAATTCCCCTCCTGTGTAAGTAAAAGACTTCGAACCTCTGTCTGTTCTCTTTTACAGTTCTATAGTGTGGATTTTGTCTTGAGGTCTTCCTTAGAACCTCATTTCGTTTATTAGTGTTTTTGTTTTCAGCTTTTTAAGTTGTTCCGGGTCTTGGTATTCATTCCATTTAAGGCCTTTTTCCCTTACAAGTAGTAGCGTTTTTTAGGTAAGGGAAGCTAGGGTTCAAAGTTTTTTTAAGAGTATTGCGTGTTTTTGGGTTCTGAATCATGTTTACAATGCATGTTTGATGTTTGTGTTGTATGGAAATGAGTTGGGTGTTGTTTTGCTTGTGTTTCTAGGTTCTAGGTTTGCATGCGTGAGTAGGTGAGGAACTTGCTATTCTCGCATAAGTAAGCAACTATTGTCTAAGTAAGAATAGCAGAAACTCACATTTGTCTTTGTTCGAGTTGTTACTCAAGCGAGGAGCTTCCGTTTAAAGCGAAGAGCAATCTTGCTCAAGTGAGAAGCTCTCGCTTAAGTAAGAACTCGCAGAATCTCACAATGCTCACTTTTTGAGCTCTTGCCTAAGCGAGAATGCCTAGGTTAAGCGGGAGAACTTCTGTCGCTTAAGTGAAGACTTCTAGCTTAAGCGAGATTGGTTCATGGAAGTGTTTCATTATGTGATTTCTTCTATGATTGGTTATGTTACTTCTCAAGAGTATGATGTATGATGTTGTGCATGTATGATGTGGTGATTTAAGACTGTATTTCATATGATTAACATGGGATGATAATGCTCTAAGATAACATGCGGACTTGGTGTGGGAATTTCATGGAGAAATCCCTTTTGATGATAAAGTAGTGTGTGTAGTAACTTAAGAATTCAAGTAAGGTTGCACCCTGACACTCTAATGAACCAGTCAGAGTCATATAAAGTAGAATGGTTCATGTGGTGAGAGTAGTAAAAAGTCCTAGTCTTTGACAACATAATAGCCTTAGATGATCATAGACCAACCTTGTGTGGTAGGGTGAAACCCATTGGCAACGATTCTGCAGAGCCATAGAGGTCACCACAAGTACAAGCAACTAGTGAATCTGATTTCATTACACGTATTCAGATAATTGATTTAGATGATTTGTTATGGTTGCTATCACATATTGCTTGTGTTTAATAATTTGCTTGCTCATTTATATGTTAAAATTATTTTTCTCTAGCTTACCCTTTTCCTTTTTGTGCTATGTTTTCTTGTGGTGTTTTTCTTTTTGCAATGATCACCAAGGTTGGTGTGAGCAGACATGGAGACTTGCTTGTAATCGTTCCGATAGTGAAGATGCAACTCTTTAGACTAAGTTTGTTATTGCTCTTTGGAGCACCTTTTGAAAAATTGGTCTTATGTATTCCTTACTTTGTGAGCAATCTTTTGTAAACTGTTTCATGTTTAAGTTGTTTGTGGATTTTAGGATGTTGTTTTGTGCCTATAATATTTTGAGTTCAGTATATTTTGGATAATTGTAATGGTTAATTCTTACACACTTTATGTTACGTACTCTATCTTATTATAATATGTGATGTTTTGTTTATTAAAATTTATCTATTAAATGGGATGTCACGTTTTTATTATATATATATATATATATATATATATATATATATATATATATATATATATATATAAACAAAAGTGAGTGTAAAAAAAATTGTAAAATTGGAATATGTTTAACATTTTTTTTAATAGTTATTATATTAATGTTTTAACTTAATTAATATCAAATTTTGTAAAATGAAAGTTCTGGGTACAAATTAGTTAAAGAATGTTACCTATTAAAATCAATAACTCATTTAAACTATACACTGAACAGAAAAAAACAAATGTAAAGAAAAAAGGCAAATATATGTTGTTTTGAAGATACTTTGAAGGATTACATTATAGAGTTATCTGCGATGAAGGGGACAGTGTTAGGAGTTTGAAATATCTAAATGTGATTAATTAAATCTTCTCCCATTAACACATGCATTTGGCATCTATTAGATGTGAGTTTCCATACACCCACAAATTCCAGCTAAGTAACCTATTTAGATCTGTCAATTTTGCTCACGATCTGAGAGACTTCGTTCTTATTACTATATATTGTTTTTTTAAATTAAGTTTCAGATTTTTTTCTTATTTTTAAATAACAATAGTATTAAATATTTAACAATTTTTTTGTTTTCATAGAGACATTGATTTGATTCAACCCTCTTATATTCCTCCCTATCCTCCCCTCTTTGTCGTAATGATCGTCTTATCCATTACAATAATTTAAACATACTCATTGTACCTTAAGCGCGTACTATTACACTGCATTCTAGGCTCCTAATTAATAATTGTTAATTTTAAATAATGATACGATTCTGAGAAAAAATATATTAATTTTAATCTATCATCAAATTACTGTTTTTTTTTTCATAATTGCATTAACAGCATATTTAAAGTAATGTTTGGATATTGTAAAAATTTACATTATACAATTTATGAGAAATGCAAAATACTAGAAGAAATAAACAATGTAATTGCAATTAAATATGACGAAAAACTATAAGTGTATTATTATTTTTCGTTATTTTTTCTTCATTTGTAGATAAATTCCTCCTTATACTCGTCACTTTTGTTAACGCTATTAACTTTAAGAGTTAACATTGTATTTTTTTTTTTGTGTGGAATTTAAGATATTAAAAATCTATTTTTTTCTTGAATATTTATTACAAATTTCATCTTGAAAAACAGAATTAGTTACGTTTAAAAAGTTAATTAATTTTTTTTATCACATACGGACCGTTGATAAGACCTGTAAGTCAAGTCACGGGTACAAGATGTAACGAAGTCAACTTGAAGCTCGACTCTTTTCAAGATTAAAGATAAATAAATAAAATTAGATCTGTCACCTAGTTTCCATTTTATAACTTTTAATTTTTTATTTTTCAAATCAACATTTAAAATGTTGATAAATAAATCCTTGGTCTAATATAAAATGAGTGATATTTTAAAAAGAAAAGAAATCAAGTTAAAGTATTATTAATTATGATGGTAATTTAACTCTATTGTGCATGCATGTAGCTTAACAATTTGCATATACCATATAGTTAAGTGCAATTGTTAACTCCATGCAGCTAAAGTAATTCTATTTAATTAAAAGGGTATATCCGATAATATTGCATATTACAACACAGAGAGAAATTTTAATCATATGAAATTAATTAATCGTTCCTTTTATATTACACAGTGACGGTGTGAATCACGGAATTTGTTTCGTAAACTCTGCAATGAATGAGGTCACGTATTCACATTGCCCAAGTCTAATTAAAAAAATTATCATTATTTCATCAATTATTTCAACACTAGTTTTTCAGTTTTCCTTTTCCTTCGCATTACAAACTTAAATCACCAATTCCATCCAAATAACAACTTCTATAATTATTCATTTTTTTTTCTTCAACTTGTCATGTTGGTCACGTGATCTTCTTGTATTACTTTTCTGATCAAAACTGGTAGTGGAATTGTCTTACAATCAAACTAAATTTAATTGAAATGAATGTAAAGTACTTTCAATCCAAATACTATAATAAACACAACAGTTACTGAAATGTGTATTTAATACGGGCAATGGATTAACAAAGTAGTCATAGACAACTGTTTTGTTTAGTTATACAGAAAAAAGCTAAATTATTTCTTTAGTTTTTATATTCATATAATTCTTGTTTTAAAATACAGATAAAAGAATAGAAAATAAAATCATTCACGCACACATCTAAACTATATATATTACACAGTACCTCGATCCCGCTAGTATTAATAAATATAATAGTTAATTTACAAAAATACTATAATAATTCCTATGCATATATCGTTTCCTTTTAAATTTCTAATTGTCTAGTAATATTATGTTTTTTTTTCACATAAATATTTTTTTAAGAATTAATGTTGAAAGTCTCAAATCAACCCAAATAAAGTTAATTTAGAATATTAGTGCAAATTTTACCTTACAAGTTAAATTTGTAGAAAGTTTAAAATTTATTGTTAATATGATATTCATGTCATGAATTAGAGTTGATTCTAACCAAATTTATTGTTCCATATATTATTTCATATATGATATTGAACCATCCATTAATTTTAATATCCTATTTTATAAATGAATTCTGTAAGATTCAATTAAGCATATTTATCTGTATAAAGTGAAATTATACGTGTGCATGAAAAAACTTCTAACGCTTTAATCTCTGCCAAGAAAAACTGGAGTATGTATATTTAACTAAAAATAAATAAGATTATCTTCTTAAAGTTTAAGACAAGTTTGATTTTGATCAGCAGTAAAAAGCGAGAAAATGTAGGGTAGCTGAAGCTATGAGAAGTGAAAAAGAAAAAAAGAAGAAGATAATGATATTGGTAACACGATCCTGGTGAGAAGGAAAAAAGGTAGATTCAATGATCTTAGTGTCGAGAGTATCTGAAGATGAGATAGGGAGTGAAGTCATAAGTCATTACCCATAAGAAGATGCGTTTGAGTTTCCTTCCTTTTTCTTCTAACATGTGTTAGACAAAAATCACTAATGCACCTGGTGGTGCCCAACTTCAGCTAACACATAACATTAATTAATATTTTTCTCACACCTTAATGCTCGATTAGCATGTCGCCCTTCTCAACTGTTCACTGGGTCTCTTTCAACTTCTGAACATATCTCACAGTGAATTGCCGGTGAGAGAGTTAAGTATATTGTACTAGATATGTTCCCATATAGTAGTGGTTAGAAAAAAGAAGAAAAAGTAGAAACAATATTAGAAGTGAAAGAAAGAACACACCTCAGCATTCCATCCCCGACCACACACATGACCAACATAACTGCCCTTAAACTCTCTTTATATAAACCCATATCATTCACAAACTTCTACCACCAAACCTCACCCTTACCTCTTCTTCTTTCTTATATCATCCCCTCCTCAAAAACCTTACTCTAATGGGTAACGCAGACTATGAATACCCGAACGTGGAGAGTGTGCAACGAGTGGCTATTCCACCCCCTCAACCATTCTTCAAGTCTCTCAAGTACTCCTTGAAAGAGACCTTTTTCCCAGATGACCCGTTTAGGAAGTTCAAGAACCAAACATCCTCAGTCAAGTTCGTCCTCGGACTTCAGTACTTCTTCCCCATCTTTGAATGGGCACCCAAATACACCCTCCAGTTCTTGAAATCAGACCTCATATCTGGCATCACCATTGCCAGTTTGGCCATTCCTCAAGGCATCAGCTACGCCAAGCTCGCCAACCTCCCTCCAATTCTCGGACTTTGTCAGTACTCTCTCTCTCATCATGTCTTTTACTATCTTTTCCTCTTCATAACAACCTTTGCAGACATTAATACTCAAGAGAACATGTCTTCGTAACCAGACCAATAACATATTAAGATATAAACTATTCTAATTTCATAAAACTTGCCCTCAACTTCTTCTGCTCTGCAATATATACCGAGTTCTTTCAAGTTTTGACCTACTTAAAAACATGAAATTTAACAAAAGTGTTTCATGGTATATATCTTGTTTTGTTTGAATGGGGGAACACATATGAAAAAGGAATGAATGAATGCAGATTCGAGCTTCATACCCCCACTGATTTATGCTATGATGGGAAGCTCAAAGGATTTGGCGGTGGGAACTGTGGCGGTTGGATCACTTCTGATGGCTTCTATGTTGGGTCGAGTGGTGAACTACGTCGAGAATCCCAACCTTTTTCTCCATCTAGCTTTCACTGCTACATTCTTTGCTGGAGTTTTGCAGGCATCGCTGGGCTTCTTCAGGTAATATTATATTATTATACTATATACACTTCTACTTGTCCTATGTTTGAAAACATGTTCAAAAGAGAAAAATCATGTTTTGGAAAGTAGAACACATTTTATGCTCTAATTAACATACTAGTTTTTATTTCAAATAATAAGAACTTAATTATTAAATAAATACTTTAAGCTAGATGTAAGTTAAAATGCGAACAAAATGAAAGTGAGCCCAGCATGTTCTTGTCACTTGTCAGTGAGTAGTATAGTATACCTTTTATCTTTTAAAAATCTTAATTTAGAAGCAGAAAACTTGCGTATTTAAAAGGAAAAGTGAAAATATTGTGGGGAATGTTGTGTAGTTCGCTATGGGCTGGAGTTTTTTGTCTTTTGGCCATGATTTGTCTCGTGAAACCATTTTGTGTTTTGCAATTATGAGATTCAACACCACCCACCCCCATTCCCTAAAGCATATACATATTATTATTATTATTATTATTATTATAATAATAAAATGTTGAATTCTGGAATCAGCTCGGGCAGTGCGATTGGCTTGTATTGGCTACTGCATTCCCTTTCATGAATACTGGTTTGTATTGGATGGAGCATTTCTGTTTCAATAATGCCAACTTTTTTTAATTCAATTTTCACCCAAATACCATTGGATTTGAATAATTGTACTATTGAAAACTACAATTTTCGTTTCTTAAAATAATAACAATAAGAAAAAATGTGAGTTGATACACATGATTTGTGCTGTAATTTAAAGTGAGGACAAATGATTGAGTAGGAGAATTGGATTTTTTGCATAAAATATCATTTGTGGATTTTGTTGTTGTTGTGAGCAAGTGGAATGGTTGAGGAGTGCAGGTTAGGGTTCATCGTGGATTTTCTGTCACATGCAACCATAGTAGGGTTCATGGGGGGAGCAGCCACAGTGGTTTGTCTGCAACAGCTAAAATCAATTCTTGGTCTTGAACATTTTACTCACGAGGCTGATATAGTGTCAGTGATGCGCTCTGTTTTCAGCCAAACTCACCAGGTAATTACAAATTCAACACTTTCTCATATTTCTTCTGTATTTTTTTATCCGACACCGCACACGACAACACATTATTCACACCCAAACGCGCACTATCATCCACCACACCATCTATACACCTCCATGTTATCATTGCTCCATTTTTGTATTATTTAGTTAAATCCAAATCTTCAGTTTAATCAACTCAAATTTTACTTTAAAACACGTGCTTTTTCAATTGTTCAAAAATATAAGTTATTTATCTATTAACATATTTTTCGTTAGGCATAGCTTCATTAGTATTTGCTAATATTGCAGACTAACACTACTACCAAATTCGTGGAAGATTTTCTGAAATTAAAAAAAAGAAGAAAAGAATCTTCTCTTTCTCACTTGAAGTTATTGTTGGGTTGATGTTAGCATGATTTTGTTTTTCTTATTTGTTTATGCATATGCAGTGGAGGTGGGAAAGCGCTGTGTTGGGTTGTTGCTTTATTTTCTTTCTCCTTGTCACAAGATACTTCGTAAGTGATACCTAACCCTTACCTTAATTATTCTCCACATATGCTACATCCCACGTTTCACATATTGTGTTGCATTATTTGGTAGGTAAAAGTTTATATGTTACATTTAATCCTTCATTTTCTTTTGTTTTTGTTTTTATTCCTCAAGTAAGGTTGTAAAGTAAACCAAACAAAGAAAAAAGAAAAATACCCAAATGTTATTATACTAAGACCCATGACTTTAACTGTCAAGTGTCAATGGAAAACATCCTAATCCCTATATTAGTGGTCCTTTTTTTTCTAGGGTTCAGATTCTAAAAGGATCAACTTATTCTCTCGATAAACCTATTTTCAATCCTAACCTACCTTCCCCCTTTGATCCCTTATTGAAATTAGATAACAAGTTTTTCAGAGGTAATTGACTTATATATAATTTTTTTTATGTTCCCAACTACAGCCATGATCTTTATATATATCATACCATAGACAATAGTAAATAATATTCGTTTTTTCTATTATGCTATTAGTTTTATAATACTATTGCAGTCAAACAAATCAAACTTGTTTCCATTCGATTCCCACTTCGGAGTTAATATTCGATGAACCTGACGGAAAAGGACATCAATCCCCTTCACAATTCTATTCCAATATAATATAATATAATATAATATTTAAAAATAATGTGCAGTCAAAATATTAGGGCCTGTTTGTTTGATTTACCCTTTTAATTAAAGCTACACGCTTTAATAACTACTGCATGTTTATAAGTTTAAAAGTAGTTTTACGTTTAAAATAATTAACTATTATTTCTTTAGTTTGTAATTCAGAATTTGTAAATATTTATTGAAATTCTGAAAAATAAGCTATCAACTTTTATCCATTGATAACCTTTGCATCATGTGATGACAGAGCAAACGACAACCAAAGTTCTTCTGGGTGTCAGCAATGGCACCATTGACGTCGGTCATACTTGGAAGTCTACTGGTTTATCTCACACACGCTGAGAAACATGGAGTTCAAGTGGTGAGTGTTGCAACAAATTTATTATGCAAAAATATTCACTAATGTTATTAAATTATTTATGCCATCAATAATACAATTTATAAATTTACGTACATATATTTAAAATAGACAAAAAAACAACTATAAATAACTAATAAATACGCATTTAAACAAGTAATACATTTAAATTTATTCCAAATCCAAGAATATAAAGACCCCATTTCGTGACGCACTACTATTCACCTTGGCACTCAAGCAAACACGGCACTAGTAGCTGCCTGATAGGGAATAGGACAGACACTGAGGCTCACATGTATTAAGGCCTTTTGGGTTCTTATCAATGGCCCAATCCCAAATTATTGTCCTACCCTACCACACAACCACCACTTGTGGGACCCATTTACACACCTTCACTATTGGGCCCCATTCACTTTAAACATCGGCCCGTTTAGTGAATAGCGGTTTCTTTCTAGTGATCCATATTCAAATTGTCTGATTGAGAAAACTGGGAGCTAGTTAAGGCTTTATTTTGTGATGTGAAGTGATAGTAATGTAATTTATTTAAATGTTGTTTCAGATAGGAAAATTGAAGAAGGGGCTGAATCCACCTTCCGTGACGAATTTGGTGTTGGTGTCACCTTACATGGGAACTGCCATAAAAACTGGACTTGTCACTGGCATTATAGCACTTGCGGTTAAGTATCTCTCTCTGTCTCATTTCCTTTGCTAGAGGGTAACCTTCGCCATGGTCCATCACTTAATGTCTGATTTGACCAAATCTCAACTCAAATAATTGATCACACCCTAATAATAAATGTTTGGACAAAATGTCAGACAAAAAATGTTTCAACTTCTACCAAGAAATACCATAAAAACTTGTATCATGTTGTTTCTTTGAGCATGTATAAATTAAGAGATAGTTTAGTTAAATAGTTGCACAATGTTTTGTATGAAATGAAAAAAAAAAAAGCAAGTAATCAATCACATTGTCCTTCTTTCCTCATTTGATGAATTCGTTTTTGGTCTTTGAAAAACACTGTTCGTGACCAAGCACAATAATATACAGTCACATCAGATCACTTTCTTCTTTTCTTGTTGTCTATCTCTGGTCTCTGCTTTCTTAATTGTCCTGATAAGATCATGTTCCAAATATCTTTTATACTAAAATAATATGCTTCAACTAGGTTTTTAAATTTAATTTTAATGGTACTATATAGTATATTATTTTGAAAAATAGATTAAAACTGGACAAAACATAGCATTTGAAATCTGTTTTATAAATTAGGTTTATTTTGAAAGAAAACAAACAACATAATTGAACATTTTAGTCCAGTTTATAAAGAGTATTGAGAATAAATATGATTGATGATTGTGCAGGAAGGAATAGCAGTGGGTAGAAGCTTTGCAATGTTTAAAAATTATCATATTGATGGGAACAAAGAGATGATAGCTATTGGAACCATGAATATTTTTGGTTCCTTCACCTCCTGCTATCTCACCACAGGTAAAAAAAAAAAACCTTGATCCAGAAGAAAAATCACAGACTATAATCAAACAATTGCTAACAAAATGATGTTTGTTTCAGGACCATTTTCACGTTCAGCTGTGAACTATAATGCGGGGTGCAAGACTGCAGCATCAAACATTGTGATGGCAATAGCAGTGATGTTAACATTGTTATTCTTAACACCCTTGTTCCATTTCACTCCCCTGGTGGTGTTATCAGCCATAATTGTGTCAGCAATGCTCGGTCTCATTGATTATGAAGCAGCCATTCATTTGTGGAAAATCGACAAATTTGATTTCTTTGTGTGCTTCAGTGCTTATGTTGGCGTAGTCTTTGGCAGTGTTGAAATTGGCCTAGTCATAGCAGTATGTATCATCCACCTCCTAACTGTTTCTCGTGGATATTCTTTGAAAAAATTGTTAAATTTAGCTTATTATTTAATTCATACAAGTTCCTTTTCTTCTTAAGAAGGGTTTTTCAAACAAAGGTCAAGGAAATTAATGTGTTGTTTTCTGTGAATATTCAGGTTGCAGTATCTCTACTTCGAGTACTTCTTTTTATTGCAAGGCCAAGAACATTTCTCTTAGGCAACATTCCAAATTCCACAGTATACAGAAACGTGGAACAATATCCAAATGCAAATCATGTTCCTGGAATCCTAATTCTAGAAATTGATGCTCCCATTTACTTTGCCAATGCAAGCTATTTACGAGAAAGGTAACAATCCACCAGTGATTTTGTTCCTCTTTGCATGCATGAAACTGTAAACTCACCTCAAAATTTTATTCTTAGAATCACAAGGTGGATAGATGAAGAGGAAGATAGGATAAAAGCTTCAGACCAAACCAGTTTACAGTATGTTATAATGAATATGACTGGTAAGTTTATTGATTAAAGAAATTAAGTAAATTTGATGACAATGTGATTAAAAGATCATTAATCTAATAACTTGCAACGTGATTTCATTGGCAGCTGTTGCAAACATTGATACAAGTGGAATAAGCATGCTTGAAGAGTGCAAGAAAACTGCTGACAGAAGAGGGTTACAAGTAATTATTTCTTTCTCCTCTTTTGAATTTTTGGGTAGGTAGTCTTACGTGTAAAAACACTTAATTTATGTATTTGTAATGATTCCTTTATCTGTGTTTAGCTTGTTTTGGTAAATCCTGGAAGCGAGGTGATGAAGAAGCTGAACAAATCGAAGTTCCTTGATGAACTAGGGCATAAATGGGTGTATCTGACAGTTGAAGAAGCTGTTGGTGCATGCAATTTCATGGTCAACTCATACAAACCGAACCCCATGAAGGATGATTCAGAACCTGATAAAAGCATTGTTTAGATATTAACCCTAAAGTATGTGCCATGAGAATCATGCTGCACAAGATTTAGAGTCATATGGGTATTTAAATTTCTCAAGATAATTAGTTGGAAGAAAGTTTTCAACATGAGCTGTGCTTAATTAATAATCTATCAAAGAGAAAGTGGCTGCAATGGAATTGAGTTCCATGGAAATGTTATAGAGCTGATCAGTGACCATTGCAAAATTATAAATAAATATTTAGTTTCCTTCATATCTCTATCATTTTCACTTATTGAGTTCTGGTTTTTCGTTGTTATCAATTAAAATACATTAAAAATGCTGACCAAGGAGATTGTAGTTTTATGTCTAACTGGGTTGGTGCTATCAACAAGTGAGGTTGTGGTGTAAATCTGATGAACTTTTCTGAATTAAAAATGATTTCAAAACTTTATGCAGTTTCTTCATTATGCTATAGAAGGCATTATTGGGAGGGGTGGGGTCAAAGGCTGTTTAGTCAAAGTTAAATTAGGAAAAAGGTTATAGAGAAGAGGAAAAGAGAAAAAGAAAAGAAAAGCATAAACAGTTAGATGTTGTTATGTCTAAGAAATTTTTTAATAATTTAACTAAGTAAAAAATATATATAATGTTTAGAAATTTTGAATACCATTCAAAATCCATACCAAGAAACTCTATTTTTTGTCGTTGGTAACACCAATTTTATATATCAAAAGAGAGGTATGACATACCATTTTTCATCACTTTTTTCCCTTAATTATATTCTTCAACATCCAACTTGGCCATATAAAATTTATACACGTGTCCATAACATTGAAGTCCCTTGTAAGTGTCATAGTTTTGTTAATTTGTGTTGACTCTAATAATAAGATTTTAAACGTAACAACAATCACCTTCTATTATTGATTAGAAATAATGTTACATTTTAATATATATTATTGATTAGAAATAACTTTACATTCAATATTTATATAGATACAATATCCCTCTTGTGTTTTTACCACATAAGGCTTTATCCTCTAAACTCCCAGTCCATTTTGTCGTGACGTAACAAAGAAGTGGGCTTAAGGCCCAAAGGGCCGATTATGTCATTCCACTCTCCTTGCTCCATCTTTTTCCACAAAAAAGAAAATATGACTCATGCACAATATATTTGTCCATGTTTTATTACTATTTATAAAAATACACAGGCTATCAGCATCTTGGTATTTACATTTTAAAAAATTTAAAAGATAATTTGAATCATTATTATCAGATGTTGTAATTAAAATGTTATAAAACGATACATTATTTAAAATATATTTCAGTTTTTCTTTTTTATTGTTCGATTTAAAAGATATTAAAGAAGAAAAATTGAATGAGGTGATGACAAGCAATTATATGATTTATTGCTAGAGAAAGTAATTAAATTAAAAAATAATTTTTGAAAAAGATGATGTATAAAAGAATCTCTTTTAAATATTATTATAGATTACATATGCTATAACTCTTGAAAACATGACCATCTAAATACATATTTGACACCAATTTTTTTCTTTTTATAGTTGGTACCCTCCTCCACTTGTCAATAAAGATCTTGCTATTGATACCTTTTGTGTATCTTCTATGTGTTTGAGAAAATAATTCTCTATATTATATTTTTCAGAATATCCCCTTTATTGGATTCCTCTAAAAACTAAGTAAAAGAGCTCTTTTTTTTTTTTACTATAAAAATTCCTTGGTCTTGGTCATGGTCAGAACTTAGTATGACAACTGTGTTTTATTTTTAATTCATTGGAAAAGTATGAAATGTGCTTGTTCGCTATGGAAAGGAAATTTACAAAGAAGATTTTCAATTAATTTGTCCAAATTTTGAAAGGGTTTTGTTCTTCTGGGTATAGAGGCCCAAAGTTGCCATTTTTAAGAAATATAAAATCTTGAATTGGACAACAAAATTAAGTACCGAAGACAAAGATAGCGTGTACGCTTCCGAGTAACTTTCAGTTTCACTTCACTCTCTGTACTCTCCACTTCTTCTATCTCACCAAATAATCCTCCACACTTCTAAGTAAGGTTCTCCTGTCACTTGAAACAGTGAATTATTCGTCCTGTTGTTAATGTTCAATGGCACCCTTCCAGAAAAAATCCAAGACCAAAAAGAAGACTAAGAAGTTCAAAAAACACAAACAGGTGAGTCTTGTACCTGTTGAGCCCAGAACCAGTGAGACCGATTGGTGGGACTCTTTCTGGCACAAGAATTCTACTACCCCAGGTATCTTCTCCTTTCCCATAATTCCATTCCCCTTCAAAGTTTCGAACTTTAATGGTTTATCATTGATGTTGTTCTGGAATGAAACCCTTCAAAGTCATGCATGTTTTTCTCTAGTGTTATCACCTGATCAATTGTCAACAATTTTGTTGTTTATGTCTTGTTGGTAAAGAAATAAGGGGGTTTCCACGCGTGGGTTTTCTTCCCACATCCCATTGTTTGAGGTGGTGATCTCATTCAAATTGCTTAGCTGTTTTGGGTGGTGTTACGGATATGATTGATTTGATTTGAAATTTTTTTTATTTGAATGGGTATGCTTGATGAAATGTGCAGGATACTCTGTACCTATTGATGAGGCAGAAGGGTTTAAGTATTTCTTCAGGGTTTCAAAGAGTTCTTTTGAATACATATGTTCCCTTGTGAGGGAGGATCTCATATCAAGGCCTCCATCAGGGCTCATCAACATAGAGGGAAGGCTTCTGAGTGTTGAGAAGCAGGTTGCAATTGCCCTTAGAAGGTTGGCATCTGGTGAGTCTCAAGTCTCAGTTGGAGCTGCCTTTGGGGTTGGGCAATCAACAGTGTCTCAAGTGACTTGGAGATTCATAGAGGCACTTGAGGAACGTGCTAAACATCACCTCAATTGGCCAGATTTCAATAGAATACAGGAAATCAAGCGTGGTTTTGAAGCATCCTATGGGTTGCCTAATTGCTGTGGAACCATTGATGCAACACACATCATGATGACCCTTCCGGCTGTCCAAACCTCAGATGACTGGTGTGATCAGGAGAAGAACTACAGCATGTTGTTGCAGGGAATTGTGGATCATGAAATGAGATTTATTGACATTATGACTGGTTTGCCTGGTGGCATGTCATTTTCCAGATTGTTGAAGTGTTCAGCATTTTTCAAGCTATCAGAGAATGGTGAGCGTTTAAACGGAAGTGTGAAAGCTTTGGCTGGAGATGTTATAAGAGAATATGTGGTTGGTGGGTGCAGTTATCCTCTTCTTCAATGGCTCATGACTCCTTATGAAACTAATGGAGCTAATGCCATATCAGTTTCACAGTCTACATTCAATCAGAAACATGGAGCTGGAAAGGTTCTTGCTGTGAAGGCATTCTCGTTGTTAAAGGGAAGTTGGAGAATCCTGAGTAAGGTTATGTGGAGACCTGATAAGAGGAAATTGCCCAGCATTATCTTGACATGCTGTTTGCTCCATAACATAATCATTGACTGTGGAGACTCCTTTCAACCAGACGTTGCCTTGTCTGGTCATCATGATTCTGGATATCAAGAACAGCATTGCAAGCAAGTTGACCCTTTGGGGAGGACCATGCGAGATATTTTGGCCAAGCATTTACAGCAATAATGTACTTAGATGTTCATGATACTTCTGATGTTACCTTTGTACATCTGATCTACAATTTGACTTTTGACCGCGGCATTCTGTCTTTGAAATTAAGAAACTGAGTTTTCTCTCCCCTTTGGTTGGGAATTGTGATTTATCCCCTTGATTTTGTTTAATGTTAATTATTCTCGAAATATATGTTGCTGAACAGTTAGCTAGATTTTTATTAGCCTTCAGTCTTGTAGGATAATTTGTCCATGAGCCACTGTATCGCAGTAACTAGTCCTATTCTCTCTTGTAACAAATGAAATGATGCTTAAGACGCAAACATGACAGAAAAAAGTTCCATCGTAGCTTCTTCTGAGAGAACATTACATAAATTTACAGCAGGATCTCTACACTACAAGAACCGTAGATCCTCTATATTGAAAAACAAGTACGGTCTTGAACCATCTCTAGATTACAAAGAAAAAAGGTAAACGTCTAATGTAATTTAAACTAAGTTAAAAATCCGGCTGACTTAATCTCCCTTAGTGGGAGGCTGCATGCATGCACAAAAGGGTGCTTTCTTCTTCTTTTTCTGGTAGTTTCTTCTCGTCCCATCATAGAGATAATCTCGCAAAAGGACTTTTGAATTTCGTTCATCTATCATTGTCTTTCCTTTGCCTTCTTTTTCATCATTCAACTTCAGAAGTAAAAATTGCAGTCTTTGCACCTCCAACTGCAGCCGACCTATCTTTTCAGACCCTCTCCGAGCCTGTTCTGAAACTCTCCTCCTTCTGGCACTTCCACTCTCATTTGATTCTGCTGTATACTTCGCAGCAAAGGATGAAGTACCCTCTTCTACATTCTTCTTCAACTTGTCGTTGGCATCAAACAACTTTGTGATGGCTTCCTGGGTAGTTTCAAGCTGCCCTTTCACCGTATCCAACTCAATACCTTTTCCCTTTGTGGTCTCAGTAATTTCTAGCTTGCTCATCAAATCTTGCACGGTAATTTCAAGGTTGGTCAACTTTTGAGCATCAGAATATAGTCTTTCTAAAATCTTCCTCCTGTTGCCTTCTTCATGTGAATGTGGCAGTGTCAATCTTCTTGAGATCTCTAATTTGTCCACACTCAACTCCTTCTCAATCAAGGACTCTACGGATGGATATTTGTTTCTCAGTTCCTTGGTTGCTCTCTTTTGTTGGTATCCAGTAGGCACAATGGCTGTCTTCTGCGCCTTTCCAACTGTCAGTCCAATAACGCCATCCTTGTTAGCAGTTTCCCACAATTCGAGCATCTGATCATCAGTCTCAAGAGTTCCTCTCCTACCTATCCCATATGAACATTCAGACGTTTGATCAAGCATGATGTCTTTTGGCAGAACTTCAATTTCTGCTACAGGGACATCTGACACTGATCTCTTTGATTTCAGTTCATCAGAAGGTCCACCCCGATGCCCCTTCGTATCATGCATTTCAGTAGCATACTTACTTGCTTGAATATTTCCTTGGCGCCAGCTGAATCCAGATTTTAACACTTGAATCTCTCTCATTTCATCCTTAGTTTTGAAACTTTCATTCATCTGTTTAACAGCCGTTTCAATTACGTTGATTCTTTTCTGCATGTCTTGGAAATCTGGAAGTGCATCTATTGCCGCAGCATTCTGATGTTCACCTGTTTGTTGACCACCTTCATTGTACTTGTGAAACGCCAAACCTTTAACCTGGAAACAATGATTTAAAAAAAAAAAAAAAACTTCATTTTGTCAATGTAACCAATGCAATAGTAGCTGGTTCCCAGTTGAAGATAGCATGTAAATTACCTTTGATACTTTGTCTTCATGTGGTTTTGCATGCCCAAGTGTTTGCATCTCCAAGGATGTTATGCAGTCATTCAGAGCACTGGCAGCAGGGACATAAGCAGCCAACTGAACCCGAAGCTTCCCGTTTTCACCTTCCAACTTGCAAACTCTTTCTTTCAGCATTTCACTTTCCATATCTTTGAAGTTCCTTCTGCGTTCAAGATCTTCACATGCATGAGCTAGCTCGCGCACCTTCTCTTCAAATAATGTTTCATTGACGGCAGAAATCTGCAGTCTAGTATAGAGTGTGGCTGCCTGAGTTTCCCATTGTTTAATCTCATTTGTTCCCTTGAGTAGTTCATGACTTAGCTTCTCTTCCCTCACTTTAATTTCTCCAAGTTCTTGGCGCAGGTGCTTCATTTCTGCCTCCAACTTCTGATTCACTTCACCAAGGCATCCAAGCTCTTCATTTTGTCGATCCTTGTCGGAGGATAATTTTAAAATTTGACTAGCTTGTTCTTCAAGTATCACCCTGGCTTCATCATACTTACTCTTCAGAACTTCCACCAATCTTTGTAATTCTGTTTTCTCATCATGTAAAGTGCTAAGCATCTCTGCTGCTTCCAAAAACTCATTTTCCTTTTGAGACAACAATTGTTTTCCATTCCTAATCTGACAATTTAACTGATCATTGACCGATTGAACCAATTTTAGTTCAATGCTTGACGCTGCAAAGGACTCTCTAAGATCGGAATTTTCCATTTGTACATCTTCTATTTTGTTCATCAGTATTTTTAGTTTCTCCTCGATGTTGGTATTTACAGAACAAAGTCTATCGAGATTGTTGCTTAGCTCTTTAAGTGCCAGGAGTTTTTCGAAGACAATGTTCTGGTAGACCAGCGAGAGATTAGATTGTGTGATTGTCTCATGAATCATAATGCAGATTTCATCTTCCATCTTACTTTTCTCTTCACCCAGGTCCATAAATCTTCTCATCAAGGAATTTTTCTCTTCAAAGGTTTTGCAACTTTCTTCCTTTATGTTTTGGTGATCCTCTTTCAAATCTAACAGCTGTTTGCATAAATTGTCTATTTCAGTAGCCATTACTTCCATTTTTTCTTCTCCTTTCCTTATTGTCAACTTCAACTCCTGATTCTTCTCCATTATCTTTTGTACTTCTGCCTGCATTATCAAGAACTGTGTAGACTGGGTTCTCAACTCCTTGTCTAGGGAATTTCTTTCCGTCAAAAGATTTTCAGCCTCTAATTTCAACTGGCCAAGGAATGTAACAAGAACTGAATTTTCAATGGCCACTTGCTGGCTTTCATTGAAAATTGTGACAAAAGAACTTTGTGTCTCTTGAATTTTGCCATGTACGTGGTTCAGAAGCTCCTGGTCCTTTTCAATCATATTTTCACACCAAGGCTCGCTGTTAACATCAAGAGCCTTCAACACCTGAAGGAGCCCGATCCTGAGTATTTTAATTTTCTCAGACAATGAATTAACATCAACTTGCTTCTGAGTGTTGTCATTCTCCAATTTAGATATCAATCTATCAGACAGTTTGGAAGCCTCCAAGAGTCCCTGACACTCAACTAGAAGGGAGAAGTTCTTTTGCTCCAAATCCTGGATACATCTCTGCAAGATGAATATTTCCATTTGAGCATGTACAGATCTGTCCATTTCCTCTTCATACTCTTTTGTCTGGTAATCTGCATCTTCTTGGAGAACAAAGATTTGTAATTCCTTCTCAGCCAAGTGACATTCATGCAATTGCACAATTCTGGAATGTTCTTCCCTCTCAGCATATAAGGAAACAAGTAGCTCTTCCAACTTTAGAAGTGCAGATTCCCTTTCTGCTTTCAGTTCAGAATGCTTCAGTTCCAATTCACTGTGTTGTTTCCCAAGATCTTTCAGAGTTTGATGAGTGATGTTGAATTGTGAAACCAAGGTTTCTTTGTCAGAGTTTAGACTGGACTTCTCATGATCTAGCAACATACAAGAGTCTTCTAAAATCTTTGACTTTATCCTTAATCCTTCGAGCTCAGCATTCACGTCACATAGTGAATTTTCTAAAAGGTTGTTTTTTTCTGAGAGCTTCTCCAGCTGCTTAGCTGTGGTTTGTAACTGAGAAAACAGGGTGGCTTTCTCAGCAGCAAGAGTCGCTTGCTCCCCAAGAAAAGATTCGCAAGTTTGTTCCAATACCTTTACCCTTCCTCTAGCATTCTCAAGCTCCACAGTCAAATCTGAAAGAGACCTCTCCAAAACAGCATTCTTCTCTAAAAGATTCTCCATGGTCTCCACTTTTTCCTTTAGATCTGCTTTCTCATCTTTGTAGGTTTCACATCTTTCCTTCAGCTTCGAGTTCTCATCTTGCAAGTTCTTCACAGAAGAGGCAAAGCACTGCGGATCTAAGTCAGTTGATCTGACATCCTCCATCATGGATTCATGTATTTTCTTCACATCATTAAGCTCTTCTTTAAGATGGTAAATTTCTTGCTGGAGAGCATTTCTTTCATCTACCTGCAGTCCAACCTCCAGTTCAAGTTTCTTTATTATCTCCCTCAAATTTATTATCTCATCCTTCATTTTTTTTATAGACAAAGATGAAGATAATTTAAGCTCATTTAGAGTTTTGTTTTCCACTTTGACCTTGTGAGCTTCATCCTCTAAAGCCTGCTTATGGGATTCCATATTCTCCAGAATCTCAGCCTTACCATGAAGCTTGGTGGCAAGAGATCTTAGTTCTTCCTGAGATTGAGAATGCAAATTCTGCAGAGTTTGGAAAGCAGCTTCAGCCTCGATAAACCGCAATCTCTCCTCTTGTATGCAAGTCCAGAGTCTACCCAATTCTTTCTGCTTCTCACTAAGTTCTTCACCCTGAGATCCCAACTTCTGTGCAAAAGACTGCAATTCAGATTGCAAAGTCTGATTAGATGTTTCCAAGAGAAAACACTTCTGTTCAGAACTATGTAACTTTTCAACCCCATCATTTATCTTGCAGTTTAGCTTATACACCTCCTCTTGGGCACAAGAGAGTTTATGCTCCAAACTGGAAATTATCTCTAAGCATTGTTGATAGCTGTGAGCTGCATCTTGCTTCTCTGCAGTAAGTTTAGCAATTTCTAACTTCATGCTTTCAATTTCATTTTTTGCATCATCAGCTTGTTCTTTAATTATCCTTGCGTTCTCTTCAGCTTGTACGAGTTTCTCCTCTAGTTTTGACAACAACTCCAAGGACTGTTTATACTGAGCAAGGGCAGCTTCCTTTTCAGCTTCTACTCTAGCAAGGTCTTGATTTAAGGATCCAGCTTTAGTTTCAGCTCTACTAGCTCGTTCATTGAGTTCTCCTACATCCTTTTGGGCAGAAGAAATATGATTCTCCAGATTATATATTTTCTCCAAGCATTGCTGGTACTGAAGAAGACTAACTTCTCTTTCGGCCTCTAATTCATCAAGGGCTTCCTTCAAGGTTTGAACTTCAGCTTCAGCTATGTTTGCTCGTTCATTAAGTCCTTGAGAATTCTCTCTTGCACGAGACATTTCTGATTCCAGATTAGACAATCTCTCCAAACTCTGCTGATACTGAAGCAAGCCAGCCTCCTTTTCACTTTCTAAGTTAGACAGGGCTTTCTTTAAGGCCAAAATTTCTGTCTCAGCTTTTGTCATCCGTTCAGACTCAGATAAGACTTGAGTCCTACTATCTTGGCTTTCATTGTCTTGCGCATTAATCTCTTCTACGTCAAGAAAATTGAGCCCCCTTCGAACGCGCCCTTCTGAAGACTTTGCATGATCTCCTGACATAAATAGATCGTTGAGCTGTTTCAAACCCTTTCTGCTTATACCACAATCAGTTTCATCAGTATAAGATCCATTTCTTTTTATGGATTGGAAATGAGTTGAAGCATCCTTTTGCAATTCATCTGAGTCAAGAAATGAACGGGAGAAGGTGAATGTCTCTGGTGTATGTGGCTCAGTCTCCATGTAAGAAACTCCGGGTGAATCATCTGCTGATGCAGGAGGCACTTGATTAGGAAATGCTTCAGCCATGGTCCGATGGGCCTGACGAATCACTCCAGTTGCATGATCATATCTCTCCGCCAATGCCCGATATGCACGATAAAACTCTTCAACTAATTTCATCAGCTCTGGCCGTTTCTTATAATACATTTCTGCCCTCCTTGCAAAGGAATCTGCATCTTCTTCAATAAGCTTGATCATATGTTTCACCTTGGAATCCATATCTGTTCAGGAGAAGGTATCGATGAGATAAATTAACGAGTTTCAGGGAACGTACAAGGAAGTTAATCCACAAAACTGATACTTGTGACTTTTAGATAGAAATGTAATTTTAATTTTAATGAAGATACACCAACATAGAAGATTCTGAAAGATGTATCAAAATACAATACTGCAGTTTCATTAAATGTCCTTGCATTGCAAAGTTTCTACTAAAGTGCATCATGACTGTAAGTAAATTTGGAAGTAAAACCGGAAACTGGTTTAAACCAGAGTAAATCTTTTTGCCATATACTCCCAAAGGGTGAATATACATTGACGATTACATATGATAAACCAGAGCACTTTGTAGCCAGTCCAATAATCTTAAGATGTTATCAACAATTATTTTAAAAACCCAAATTTTACAAGGTCTTACATCAGCATAAGCAATTATCTTTTATCAAACAAATACTATAACTAGAATTAAAATTACCAGTCAGATTCTCTTGGAGCCATTTCGAGTTCTTGGGGCTAATGTGACTGTCCCACCACCATGAATACATTCTTCTAGAATCAGCATGGGACAGAGCCGCCATCGCTCCCGCCAAGTAAACCAACACCAACACTGTGTCTTCTGGTGTTCAAAATACTTAATCCACAAAAGTTCAAGGGAAGAGTAACCAGGACCACGCTAACACTGTTACACAGCTGATGAAATACTAGTCTCTCTTGCTGCTACCATATAGTCATTGGAATAAACAAAAAATACAAAGGAATGCAAATGATTCAGTTTCAGATAAATCATAGACGCACTTTTTCTCTCATCAAAGCAAAAGTAAATTTCAAAAACAGCACCAAAAACAAAAGTAAGAGAAAGAAAATACCAGTTCAGTTAAACTCTCAAGTTCCAAGACTGAATGAATCAACAAGCATCTGAAACACCAGAACCAGTGCTGATCAAACACAAAATTTCAATTAGAACCACAGAAAGAAAGTTAACAGAATTTGGCTAGTACACAAAAAGCATAAATTATGTGCATGTCAGGAAATACAAAAAAAAATGTTACAAATTATTTCTCCGTGAAAATCATCCATGAACATGAGATGGCTACACCATATATTCAAAACACATGACCGGTCAAGAAGGTTGCACTCATAGTTAAGAGATCAAGGCTCAAAACCTGCAACATGAAGCTCATAATTCAGGTAACAAGTTACTCACCAAATAAAAACAAAATTCAAACGTAGGACATTCGGTTCCAATCAGCAGCAACGGCAATGAACAACTTCAACTGTTTTTCTTGACTTTTTCTTTTTTATTCCATTTTTCAGAGTCACCCCATGTTGCTTAGATCTCTCTATTTTGCGGACAATGTTGTTTCTGTTCTGTGCTTCTCTCTCTCTCTTTCTTTCTCAGCTTTGCTTTTTATGCAGTATAGGTTGGTGGTACTGTCTCCCAGCGTCTCAGAACTGTTAAAGTGGAAAAGAAAACAAAATCATAACAAGTTGGCAAAGAAAGAAAAAATAAAGGCAAACATGGCTCTTATAAGGAAAAAAAAAACAATTAAAGGTTAGCATAATAAAATCACATTAATAAGTACTAATTTAGAATCTCAGGCTCGATCACATTAATTTGGAACATTGAAGATGAAAACGGGAGATTGTGATATTAGTAACCGCAATTGTATTTCTTTCCGTTACTAATAATAACCATGATTATACTAAAAATAAAAATATAGAATATGTAATGAGGATGAAATTATTCGTTATATTAAAACATTAAAAAAAAAGTATCTAAGTACTCCTTAAGCACTCATGTATCAAAACTATGATAAAAAAGTAGTACGAAACTTAGTTGCGTGTATTTTACGAGGAGAGGTATAATGTGGTTTTGTTAGCGTTACCAAAAATTTCAAACATGTCGCGGACTTTAGGGTGAACTTATTCCTATGTAATGCAGTGTAATAATAACATTTTGTTGCCGTTGCAGAATGGTGCATCACTGTGTGAACAATGAAAATGTGTAAAAAGCAACACTATTATTGTTATTGCGTGTCAAAAAGTAATGGTTGTACCAAACAAAAGTCATACGCTCCC
>Ga0214544_1003932_pt1 | contig 30220 bp, 19 predicted proteins | sample CNSS3metaG_FD_160074 | JGI IMG/M metagenome (GOLD analysis project Ga0214544, IMG submission 160074) | Root nodule microbial communities from cowpea collected in UCLA plant growth center, Los Angeles, California, USA - CNSS3 | ecosystem: Host-associated > Plants > Roots > Nodule | place: USA...
ATATATATAATTTAATTTAAAATTATAAAAAAGAAAAACTAATTTCAATTCTCGTTTGACCATGCATATTTAACCACTTCTTTTATTCAAATTCACATCTTTCCTTTTTAAAGATGTGACTATTTTCTCTTCTTATACTAAAATACATCACTTTTAACTTCACTTTTTAATTCTTTTGCAAAAATTTTGTTAACTTTTCTTTTAAAAAAATATTACTCAACAGCTTTTAAATACTTAACCCTATTTTATATTTTAATATATATATATATATATATATATATATATATATATAATTATTAGATTAAATTTAATAATTAAAAACTGTAAATATTTTTTTAAATTTTTTAATAAAGATATTAAAAAATTAAAAATATTTATTTTATATAAAAAAAATATTATTTAAATATTTCAAAAAGTATTTTTTCTTTATAAAATTTATTACGTAAATTTATAATATAATTAATTAATAGAATTAATTATTCATAATTTTAATATAAAAATAAAATAAATAATCAATTATTATATTTTAACCAATGTCTTAATGACACGTATTAACATTTTATTCGTATATTCACTACCAATAAATGTTTTTTTTTGAAACATTTACTTTACTGCCCAAAGTCAACGAATGGCTAAAGTCATCGATACCTAAAATAATTTAATACGTACCATTAACAATTAATAATTCGGTTTTGTAATCAATACATGTAGTACGTGTTTCAATGGCTACAAAAATTAAAAGGAAGAACAATAAATATTTAACTAATATTTTTATTTTAGTCAAAACTGATCACATTATACTTGATGATTAATTTTTTTTCCGAGCTCTTAAAGTTTATAAATAAATAAATAAATATATATATATATATATATATATATATATATATATATATATTTATTTATTTGGGAATAGGGTCAAACGTCTAGTTAAATATTTTTGAAGTCTTTGTTTTTATTCTTTAGGCGTTCCTATTTAACCAATAGGAGGGTATATGTTAAAGATCATGTCAGAGATATTCTGATATTAAAGCCAATGCAAGATGGATACATTAAAGTAATAAATGTTTAAATTTTTAATGTGAGATACAAGTCTAAACAAGCATACGTTTGACTTGTATTTATAGTTTTTTTTTCATGGGTTCGTGATTAGAGTTTGCCTGATCACGACCCTTCTTCAAAGTCGATAACATATGTAAAATTCTTTTTCGTAGTAATCTCCTCGATTAGCTTATGTTAACTTGACCAGTCGACCATTGTTGACCTGATCAACTGGTCCATCCAATACTATATATATATAATATGCACACACACAACATCTTCTTTATAGTAAAAGTTAAAACTTAATTTAAACATCACTCTTTATTTCTATTACATCTTATCCTATCACGTCCAATAATCTCAAATAACTTAAAAGTTGAAGTTTAAGGCAATTTAAATATTCTTTCTTCCTTCATCTCTGATGCGCCTCTTAAGAACAAAATTATGACAAAACACATGCTCCAAAACAGACAATACCTAAGATGTATAATGATAACGATTCTATCATCAAACTTGATATCATAACACATCTAAAAGTAAATATATCTATAAATACATATGAATACTTTTTTTTTTCATTCTTATGATTAGTTGGTGAGAAATTCACACCGGTTCCATTCTTACAATTTTTATTATTAAAATTTAAGTTTTATACTTTGTTTAACCAGTTATGCAAATTATTATTTATTCACATTTAATATACTTTTTTATTATAAGTCACTCATATAATATGTTATTATTTGTGTTCTTTTTCCCTATTTATATTGATGTTTTGTATTTGTTATATTATCTTTCTGTGTGCTATTCTCTAGGTTTTGAATTCCATTGTAAGTTATCTATGTATATGAATATCTAACTTGACAATGGAAAAGGATAAGAAACATATTTAGCGTGGACTTGAAGCCCTGAAAAAGAGATATTGTATGCAAATAGGAAAAAAGTTGGGATGGACCTTCATTTTAGTTTTCATACTTTATTTCTCATATTTTTTTTATTCTTATTTTTTTATGCCGTTTGTCTCAAATTGGGTTTTCACTTATTATATTCATAAAAAATTAGTGGATGATTTGTTAACGATCTGATATCGGATGGAACAAAATATTTAAAAAAGTTTGCTAGGATAGGTTCTAAACTTATCTCTATGTGAAACTTCCAACACTTACCAACAATCTACACTCATTCTTTATCTTTATTGATTCTCTATAATAATAATAATAATAATAATAATAATAATAATAATAATAATAATAATAATGTTTTGCGCATGTTCAGGTTGCGGTTGCGGTTGCCAAGACTTTTATACAGATATATAAAAAAAATTAGGATGTTAAATATACAAAATATATTAAATTAAAGAAAAACAGTCTATATATTAATTTATGTAAAGATAAAAATATTGAGGGCGTACCTATATATCATAATGAAGGATCGATTGTTGAGTTATATAAAACTCACAAACACATCCAAACGAGCAAATAAGACGATGAAAATGCTGAAATGTAGAATTTGATTATCGGAAGAGAGTAAGTAATGTATATGTGAATTTTTTTGCCTAAGGTATTATTTGGAAATTCTATGTACACTTAGACGTTTGCCTTTCCGTTTAAACATATTAACTCTTTCCTTTTCTTATGGGAAGATCGATTCTCTTAATTTTTCAATTAAAAAAGTTAAATCATTTTAGAGGTTTACATTTTTGTAATTAAATGTCAAATAGGATCCTCATTTTTATTTGACTCAATTGAGTCCCTATTTTAAAAAATTCGTTACAATTAGTTCTTTTCCATTAGTTATACAATAACAGTGTTAATTATGGGTCACATGTCAGCACGTGGTTTTTCTTAATTTTTTAATTTTTAATTTTTTTTTGTATTTTTAATTTTTTTTTAATTTTTTTTAATTTTTAATTTTTTTTAAAAATAAAAATTGCCATGTGTCAATCTGACATTGTGACACGTGGCAGAGACAATATGATGTGGCAGTGATAGTGCCACGTGTCACTATTGGATGTGAAAAATCTCAATGTAGTCCCTGTATTTGTTATTTTGTCTCAATTTGATCCTAATATTTTAAAAACTGAATCAATTGTATCCCTATATAAAATTTAATTTTTATATAAATTTACAATGATATTTTTATTATTATTGATATTTTTAACAAAATTAAGTTTATTTAAATGTATATTTTGTATTTAACTTTATTTTAATATTGTTTCAAATATTTATATATCAATAATTTATAGACAAATGTTAGAATTGTTATAAAATTTTTTTAAAATTTTATATTTGAATTTATAAATTTTTTATTTTTAAAGCAATTCTAACATTTATCCATAAATTATAGATATATAAATATTTAAAACAAAATTTAAATAAATATCAGTGCAAAATATACATTTAAATAAACTTAATTTTGTTAAAAATATCAACTATAATAAAAATACCATTGTAAAATTGATATAAAAATTAAATTTGATTTAGGGATGAAATTGATTCAGTTTTAAAAAAATTGGGATCAAATTGAGACAAAATAACAAATACAGTGACTACATTGAGACTTTTCACATCCAATAGTAACAAGTGGCATTGTCACTACTACATCACACTGTCTCTACCACGTGGCACAATGTCATATTGACACGTGGCAATTTTAATTTTTTTTAAAAGAAAATTATAATGAGGAGTATATAACTTTATTTTATACCTATATTTTGACCTGAAATATTTTATGGTGTATGGTGTGATGGTTAAGTAATGCTTCTATTTGAATTACTGTATAACTTCATTAAAGGATTGACATATGATTGTTACTTTTAAATATTATGATAAAAGAACTCTTCCATGTAAATCTGAAGAAAATCGTACTATTACGTACAATAAATCTTTATATGAAATATAGGTTTTTATACATACTGTAAGGTTCCACATACTATAAGTTTTTGTACGTAATATATGTTTTGGTATGTACTATAATGTTTTATACGTACTATAAGATTTTCTACTTATTATATGTTTTGTACGTAATATATGTTCTTGTACGAAACCAATAATGGAGTATAAAACCATATGGTTTGACATAATTATTTTGTGAAGCTTTAGACTCATTCCTTCTACACTATAAGAGGAGATAATATGAATTATATGTTGTATGATTAATTTATATACGTGAATATTATTATTTATTTTGGTTGCAATATAAATAATGTTGATGCAAATATTTATTTTAAATGTTTGAATGGTGGATATATTTCTAATAAATTAGAGAGTGGCCACAACATCTCTGATGTCTGATGGATTGATATTTATAATCACGTAATAAACATTAATTGTAATCTTGTAATTAATTATATGTGATGTGATGCATTTCTACCTACAAGGATCTTCATACATTTGTATGATTAATTATGATGAAATATTGGATTATATTTCTCAACTTGTCCACAAGAATCGAGACGAGAGAAGGAACACAATCTAATAGTTCATCATTTGGTTAGATGAGTCTACTTGAGTTAGATTTCAGCCCACAAGTAAGTTTTATGTCACTAGATTTATTCATCAGGACGCATGTTTACATCAGTAAAACATAATAGTTAATAGTTTTATCATTTGGTGATGTGAGTCTGATTGAGTTATTGTTTCCATTATTTTAATTATAAAGTTTCCATATCACAATAGATTTATAGGATAAGATCCTTATATTTACAACAGAATGATATACAAAGTCAACATATCTAAATGAATAAAAAAGAGTATTTATGGCTACGCAAATTGTTGAGGATAACTCTAGATCTGGTCCAAGATGAACTATTGTAGGGAATTTATTGAAACCTTTAAATTCAAAATATGGTAAAGTAGCTCGAGGTGGGGAACTACTCCTTTGATGGGTGTTGCAATGACTATAATTACGATATTTTCATCATTTATTTTGGAGATTTATAATTCGCCCATTTTATTGGACGAAATTTCTATCAATTAGATTTACAAGAATCGAGTAATTAGTTTAAAGAAGTGAAGCGTTTAAGTTTCTTATTGTTTCTTAGTCTATTCCATTTTGATGTGGTAGTTTGATCGTAGAATTTATTTGTTTATGTATTTCTGGAGTATGAGTGTGTGACTTGTTTTAATTGGTTCTCTTAAAAGTACAAAACATAAAATGGGTCTATCATCTTGATATAGATGGTTTTATTCTGTCAGATGATTCTTACATATGTAAAATTAATTAGGATGAAATATTGGATTATATTTCTCAACTTGCCCATAAGAGTACATGAATTGAGAGAAGGAACATAGTTTAATAATTTTATCATTTGATTATATGAGTTTAATTGAGTAAGACTTTAGCCCATAGACAAGTTTTATGTCACTAGATTCATTTATTAAGACGTGTGATTACATCGGTAAAACATAATAGATAATAGTTTTATCATTTGGTGATGTGAGTCTAATTGAGTAAGACCTTAGCTCATAGAAAAGTTTTATGTCACTAGATTCATTCATCAAAATGCATAGATGTATAAGTAAAACATAATAGTTAATAATTTTATTATTTGGTGATCTGAGTCTAATTGAGTAAGAATTTAGTCCACTGACAAGTTTTATGTCACTAGATTCATTAACATGTGTGTTTACATCGGTAAAACATAATTGGTTATGTGAGTCTAATTGAGTATGACTTTGGCTCATACACAAGTTTTATGTCACTAGATTCATTCATTAAGACATGTTTGCATTGACAAAACATTATTTTTTTATAGTCTCAAATTATGATAATGAGCATGTATTTTAAAAAAAATTATAGATTCTCAATCTGTGAATATTTCTTATATTCATTACTAAGACCAACATGCACTCCAAATGTTATTGATCTATATGAAAAGTGGGAGAGGTTAAATTATCTCTTTGTGACACTAATAAAGACCAACTTTTTTTGCTAGTATTTGGGGTTCTATTGATCAGCATGACAATGTAAGAGATTTGCTAAAGGTTATTGATGAACAATTCATCATATTTGATAAATCTCTTACCAACACTATTATTATGTATTTTTCATCCTTAAAGCTCATCGAGACAACATGTAATTAAGCAAAACATACATCATTTAGCCTAACCCACTGATTAAACAATAGTGAAACAACAACCACACCCATTAAGCATGAACAAAGGTTGTTTAAACACAAACACACCAAATTGAGATTAAGCATGCACATATTCATGTTCATTAAACACATAGGTTTAATGATGAAGAACAAACAAGAATTGTACAAAAGATGAGTGAACAAACACCTCAAAACCCCACCCACACTCTTTAGGGAATCAATACAGAATTTAGCACTCCATGGAAATGGAGTTACAACAGGATAATAAAACAAAAGACATCATTGAAGTGTAGAGAAGGAAAAGACAAATGTGATCTAGAGGAGAAAAGGGACTAAAAACGTGAATTGTGTTGAGAGAAAACCTAAAACCCTCCTTCTAGGTGGCTGTCTCAAACTCAAAACGTAAATGACCAGGTTCCCCTCCTCTAAACACTAAATGGAGGCTCTCTAAAACCCCCACGTGGTCACATCAACATACACTAAAATCTTAAACTTCCCCTTGGTTTGGGCCCAACCTGATCCACAATTACACTAGCAAAAAAAGAAAATAAAGTGAAATGAAAACTAATCATAATGGGCAACTGAGGTGGAAATCTAGCCAAATCAGAAACTGATGTGGCGAAAGGCAGATGTGGCTTTCTTCCCTTTAACCTAAAATATAATGTCCAAGCCTAAAATGTTTCACAATTGGAAATAATTAACAAACTAAAATTAGACTAAGTGAATTCAAATTATTTTAAATTTGAATTCTTAGGACAATGAAGCTCATTTGATAAAAATACACTAACAATAAACACTTAAACACAAATAAACGATCAAGATAGGTAGAGAAAGATAACAAAATAGGAGAAAATAATGATTCATCACCTCCCAAACTCAACATTCACGCCACCTTTACCATTCATCTCATAGCATGAAATGAAATTTAGGTGTGGTCTAACATTGTTAGTTGAATCCTCTAAAATCACACTCTTGCATTACAAGTCACATTGGTTCTTACGCAGCTTCATTTTCTCTTATTAAAGTATAATGCAAATTCTAGAACAATCTAGAAAAATCTAAGATAGAGTTATTGAAATGTAATGAAACTTCTAGAGTATTGGAGAAAAGCTTAAGATAGAAAGAAAAGTCAAAAACATTCTACTATGTAGAAAAATCTAGAACTATTTGCTCAAGTTTTAGCTAGAAGTTTCTAGAATAATCTATGGGTCTATAAATACCCCATGTATCCTACCATTTATAATTCTCAAGAACAACTAACACAACATCAAATACAACTACTCTCAACTACAAAATACACTTCTTCAAACTACAACTTCCACATTCTACTATTTCCACAATTTTCTCTATCCCATCGACTATTCCTTTCACAACCTCAAAATACTATCAGCGGTACCGGAGCTACGTTCGGTTATCTACTGGGCGTAGATAAATTTTTTAACTACTTCAAAAAAAAAATACTAGAACTCCATTCTATACGACTTCCAAAATATTTTCTCAACCCATGACCACTACCAATCAAACATCATCAATTCCAATACCTATTTTCACAGGAGAAAATTATGATTTTTTTGGAGTGTCAAAATGAAGACATTCTTTCGCTCCCAAGACTTATGGGACATTATAGAAGAGGGATTCATTATTCCAGAAGACACTTCCACTTTTACTGCAGCTCAGAAGAAGGAGTTTAAGGAAAACAAATAGAAGGATTCAAGGGCTTTTTTTGCTCTTCATCAAGCAGTTGATGACACAATCTTTCCGAGAATAATAGGTGCCACAAGTGCAAAGCAAGCTTGGAACACAATAGAAGAAGCGTTTCAAGGAAGTGATGAGGTACGCAATGTTAAACTTCATTCTCTAAGACGAGAGTTTGAATTAATAAGAATGAAAGAATCTGAGACCATTAAAGGCTACTATTCTAGAATAAAGGAAATAATTAATCAGATGAGAGCCTATGGGGAAACTATTCTTGACAAAAAAATCGTTGAGAAAATTTTAATTTCTATTCTCCAAAAATATGATGCAATCGCAACAGCGATTGAACAAACAAAAGATTTGGCCACATTGTCAGTAACACAACTAATAGGCTCTCTTGAAGCTTATGAACAAAGATCAAAAAGGCATGAAGAAGACTCGGTCGAAAATGCTTTTTAATCAAAACTAAAATTACGGTCTCAAAGTAAAGAATATGAAGGAAATAAAAGTAGATGAGAAATTTCTAGAAATAAAGAAAAATCTAGAAGCTTCTCTATGACCCGTCAAGGAAAATATCCCTCATGTGGCATATGTAAAAAGACAAGTCACATGGAAAAAGATTGTTGGCATTATGGAAAACCTCAATGTCAGTACTACAAGAAATTTGGCCATGTAGAGAAGTATTGTCGTAATAAAAATAAGCATCAAGCAAACTTTGCTGAAGAACATAATCAGGAGCAACGCTTATTTTATGCCAATCAAGAATCTTTTAGCAGAGGAGAAACTTGGTACTTGGATAGTGGATGCAACAATCACATGGCCAAAGATCAAAGCATCTTCAAAGACATTGATAAATCTGTCAATGTCAAAGTTTGACTAGGAAACGGTGCCACAGTGGAGTCTCAAGACAAAGGAACTGTCATGGTGGAGACAAAGAAAGATACAAAATTCATCAAGGATGTTTTACTGGTTCCCAATCTTAAAGAAAATATTTTAAGTATTGGCCAAATGATGGAGAATGGATATTCTCTTCACTTTGAGAAAGATACATGCAAAATTTATGACAATAGAAAGATAGAAATTGGCCAAGTAAAAATGGAGAAGAGAAATAGAAGCTTTCACATAAGCTTCAAACCTAGAACTAATATTGCCATGAAGGTAGAAGTTGATGACTCGTGGCTTTGGCATAGGAGATTTGACCACTTCAACACATGTGCCTTAAAGCTTCTATATCAGAAAAACATGATGAGAGATCTTCCATGCTTGAAGGAGAATAATGAATCATGCGAAGGATGTGTCCTTGGTAAACAACATCGATTACCATTCTCGACGGACAAAGCATGGAGGGAAAAAGACTTACTAAAGTTGATTCATACTGATGTTTGCGGACCAATGAGGACGCCTTCACATCACAACAATAGGTATTTCATCCTTTTCATTGATGACTTCTCTAGAATGACATGGGTCTATTTCTTAAAGGCAAAGTCAGAAGTCTTTGGAATATTCAAGAAATTCAAGGCCCTTGTCGAGAAGCAAAGTGGAAAACAAATAAAAAGTAATAAGAAGTGATCGTGGAAAGGAATACACATCTCGTGAGTTTGACAAATTCTGTGAAGATGAAGGCATAGAGAGACAACTCACAGTCGCATATACTCCACAACAAAATGGTGTGTCAAAAAGAAAAAATCGCACAGTCATGGAGATGGCAAGATCAATGCTAAAAGAGAAAGGTATGCCTAACACTTTTTGGGCTGAAGCGGTCTACACTGCAGTTTACATTTTAAACAGATGTCCAACTAAGGCAGTCCAAGACAAGACTCCTATTGAAGCTTGGAGTGGAAGAAAGCCATCAGCCAAACACCAATGAGTATTTGGATCTATTTGCTACATACAAGTTCCTGATCAAAGGAGGCACAAGCTTGAAGACAAGACTATACGAGGAATATTCTTGGGATATAGCACACAATCAAAAGGCTATCGAGTTTACAACCTATAAACAAAAAAACTCGTCATTAGTCGAGATGTTGAAATTGATGAAAATGCTTCTTGGAATTGGGAAGAAGAAAAAGTCGTTAAAAGCAACACTTTAGTCCCAATGCAACAATATCAAGAGGAAATTCAAGAAGAGGTAGAACCTTCAGGTACGCCTTCTCCACCTCCATTAGAAGATTCTTCACCAGAGTCCACTCCAAGATGAGTAAGATCTTTGGTAGACGTATACGAAACCTGCAATATGGCCATGATTGAGCCTAACTGCTATGAGGAAGCATCAAAGCAAGAAGTATGGGTCAAGGCTATGGAAGAAGAGGTTAAAATGATTGAGAAGAATAACACTTGGGAGCTCGTAAACTGTCCTAAAGGAAAAGACATCATTGGAGTGAAATGGGTATATAAAACAAAGCTCAATCCTGATGGAACTATACAAAAGCACAAGGCCATATTGGTCGCAAAAGGCTACTCACAACAACCAAGAATCGACTACAATGAGACATTTGCTCCAGTCGCACGACTAGATACAATAAGAGCTCTAATAGCCCTAGCAGCACAAAAAGGATGGAACATCTATCAACTAGATGTCAAATCAACCTTCCTAAATGAAGTGCTCGAAGAAGAGATTTATGTTGAACAACCTCAAGGCTTCATCAATAAAGGCAATGAAGGCAAAGTGCTAAGACTAAAAAAAGCCTTATACGACCTGAAGCAAGCTCCTCGAGCATGGTATAGCAAGATTGATCAATACTTCATCGATCAAGGATTCAGGAGGAGCAAAAGTGAGCCAACACTATATATTAAAGCACAAGGTCATTACCACATCATTGTCTCCTTATATGTCGATGATCTTATCTATACATGAAACAATTTGGAGATGATGCAAGAATTTAAAGAAAACATGATGAAGACATTTGAGATGACCGACCTTGGGTTGATGAACTATTTCCTTGGTATAGAGGTGAAACAACAAGAAGATAGCATATTTATCTCTCAAAAGAAATATATTGAAGCCTTATTGAAGAAGTTCAAGATGTATGATTGTAAACCTGTCGCTACTCCATTGGTGGTAAATGAGAAGCTACAAAAAGATGATGGAGCACAAGAAACAGATGCATCACGCTACAGAAGTTTGATTGGAAGTCTCTTCTATCTCACAGCCACACGACCAGACATTATGTATGCTACAAGTCTTCTATCAAGATTCATGCAAAAACCAAGTTAGATTCATTATGGAGTAGGAAAAAGAATTTTAAGATATATACAAGGCACAAAGGATTTTGGAATATGGTACAAAACCATGACTAACTCAAGGATGATCGGCTACACCGATAGTGATTGGGCAAGATCAATAGATGACATGAAGAGCACCTCAGGCTATGCTTTCTCGCTTGGATCGAGAATATTTTCTTGGGCATCAAAGAAGCAAGCAACTGTGGCACAATCAATAGGTGAAGCAGAATACGTGGCTGCTGTTGAAGCAACAAGTCAAGCTATATGGCTTCGAAAGATATTCAAAGATATGGGAGAGAAACAAAGTGGACCTACTACAATCAACTATGACAATAAATCAGCTATCGCAATGACGAAGAACCCAGTACATCACAGTAGAACAAAACACGTAGCAATTAAATATCATTTCATCAGAGAAGCAGAGACAAATATGAAGATCCAACTCAAGTACTGCACAATAGAAGACCAAATTGCAAATATTTTTACAAAGGCACTACCAAGACCAAGGTTTGAACTACTACGCGCTATGCATGGAGTTACCGAATTTGCATCAAGGAGGAGTATTAAAGTATAATGCAAATTCTAGAACAATCTAGAAAAATCTAAGATAAAGTTATTGAAATGTAATGAAACTTCTAGAGTATTGGAGAAAAGCGTAGGATAGAAAGAAAAGTCAAGAACATTCTACTATGTAGAAAAATCTAGAACTATTTGCTCAAGTTCTAGCTAGAAATTTCTAGAATAATCTATGGGTCTATAAATACCCCATGTATCCTACAATTTGTAACATCAAGAACAACTAACACAACATTCAATACAAGTGCTCTCAACTACAAAATACACTTCTTCAAACTACAACTTCCACATTTTACTATTTCCACAATTTTCTCTATCCCATCAACCATTCCTTTTACAACCTCAAAATACTATCATCTTTCATCCTCTGCCACCTCTCTATTACAAAGTGTCAGGAGTTCCTGCCTCTTCCACCATTTCCCTTCCTCCTTCCCACTCCTGCAACACCTCAGTTTTAGCAACTTTTTTTTTTTATATAAATCGCTTCCCTTCATTTTTTTTTCTTTAAATTTTAATTTCAAATTTCAAACCTTCTCAATACCCAATCCTAGTACATTTTTGTGAATCATATCAATAATGTTAAAACTCATACTGGTATAAGGTTCACCGTTGAAACACATAACGAAATTGATAAAAATGCTCTCCAATGGGGCAACCTTTGATTATTCCTCTGCTAGATTTTCACTTGAGGCGATAGATTTCAACCATTCTAAGACTGTAGTGCTTCTCCTTCATGCAAGGGGTTTTTATCATTACCTTTGTCATGACAACCTCTACTTGGGTATGGACCTCCATACCATGACTAATGTGCTCAGATGTGTCAACAATGATGATAGTACTACCACCGAAGTTGATCACCATGGTGATATTGTGGCCTTCACTTTTCAAGACTCGGGTACATTTTCATTTTTCCAGATTTTTTTTTTTAATTTTATGAGTTGGTTTTGGTATGCTAACGGTTTTCCTTTTTGTATTTGTATTTGGTTTTGTCTTACAGTGCTAGACAAGATTTCTCATTTTGTGTTATGGTTGATGGATGTTGAGAGGAAGCCTATTTGATGGTGGCAAAATATGATTATCATACATCTATTAAGATGGTAAGAGTTTGCTAGGATCTGCGCATATCTTAGCATCATTGGTGACACTATTAATTCGTTTTTATATGATTTTATCTTATATTAGGAAATTTATTTTCGTTTTTGTTACCACCGAAATTGCAAAGAGGTGAGAAAAATAATCTAAAAATACAAAAAAGTCCTCACGATAATTTATTAGAAAACCTTTAAATAATAGTTTTTAAAATTAAATTTATGTTCAAGAATCGGTTACATACGACAAAGGTATTAGCACACCATAATATTCATTTTAAAACGTTTCACTTTAACAAGGTGTGCAACAAAAATTTACGATATTCATATTTCTCAAAAAATTAAAACAAAACAATGCATGTACAAAAAATAAAAATAAAAAACATTTAAATTTATTTCTGCCCTACATATTTCCATTTGCCATTCGTATGAAAATCATGATTTCGTAATTCTTTTTGAAAAATGATTTTTGAAATTTTATTTATTTATTGAAAGTGAACTAGACAATGAATAATATCCTCTTAAGTATTTTTATTCACAATAAAAAAACAAGGATCACATTGTTAAAAAAATTATTCGAGACAATGATTTTTTTGGTAAATCTAACAAGGATTTACCCTGCTTCTATATATTCTCATTTACTAAAAACCAGTCTTAAAAACAGTCAGCAATCAGGATTCACGTTCTTAAAAAAAAACTATTAGATAGAATGTTTATTTTTAATTTTTTAAAATTTTATGTTATTTTGATATTTTATAATTATTTGAAAACAAGTGTTATGAGATGTTAGCGCAAAACAAACACAAAAAAAATAAAAGATATATACTTTTTATGATTTTTATGAAAATGTATTTAGTTTTGTTTTTTACATTGAAAGAATCAACATTAATACTTAAGAAATAAATAGTAAATTTATAAAAATATATGTGCACATAACCATAAAATTATTAAAATGAGATAATAAATAAAGAAAATGAATAATAATAGAAATCTCACTTAAAAGTAACGTCCAAAGGTGTAAAAAATTGTGTATCTAATAAGGACTTCATCAAAATAGAAAAAGAAAATTAAAAAATACAATCAATAAAAGATATAAAAAATAAAAAATCGTGATTACATACACGGCGTTAATAAAAATATATATATAAAAAATACCGATATGTTAAATTCGTTTAGCGAAATATGACTTTCAATAGAACAAAAATAAATGTTCTTCTAAAAAAGAATTTTAGAAACATGTCTTCTTTTTGGTGAAGTTGTGTTTTTTAGTTAAATTTATCCATTTTCGAAATTTACCCATTTCGATAATAATGATACAAAATTAAGTGGCCAAGAACCTTGCATAATCAGAAGTTAAAAGCAATAATGTGAGTGCTTACTTAAAATTCAATGGTAATATATGCTTCATTATGAAGGGAAAGTAGTGTAAGTGTCTAGCTTGAATAGTTGAGTCAAAACAAGAATTGGAATTGCAAAACGAAGAAGAAGGCAAGAAATAGAAAAATGAGTAAAAGGATGGAATTGCCAAATTTGATATAGAGCTTTGAATTTAAAATGCATGTGTGTTGCAGTGTAGCACCAAAACAAGTGAAGAAGTGCATGTGACAAATCTCAGAGTGGTTGAGGCTTCCTTCTCCTCTGTTCAAGTTTTGCAAAGTGAATTGGCAACATCAGACATGTCTGCTGCTAAAAATGATACGGAAAATTAGAGAACATCATAACCATGGCTACAGCATCATTTCAAGTTCTGTACTTTAATCATCAAAAGGGAACTAGAATATGAGAAACTCAACGCAACTTAGTGTAACTTCATAACTATTGTAAATTTGAGAACTGTTAGTATATTTATTTCAAAAGTTAATTACCATCTGTCACCATATGTAAGTGTGTTTTATCATTGGACCATAGACACCTTTTCCAATACACAAACATGTTTGGTTTTGATGATTTATCACATCATAAAGTGTTTGGACAACGAGATTAGAGTGCTTTTTTCGGTAATTATAATTTTTTTCTTATTAAATATTATGAATATCTGTGTTTGTATTATTAAAAGAAAATAATGGATTATTTATGTTTTTTTTCCTTCGGATTCTACTGAAAATTTTATTTTATTTTATTTTAATTTAATATTTTTTTAAAAAATATGTGAATTTAGTTCGTTTAATAAATTTTGTTAAAATTATTTATGTTTTAAGTGTTTTTCAATTAATATTAAAGGAAAAATATGTTTTACTTAAATAATATCATAAAACACATCTTAAACATCAAATAAATTTAATAAAATTTAGTTAAAACTGAATCATATATTTCTAATATTAGAATACTAAATTGAACCGAACTTTCAAAAAAAATCTAATTCTAATTTTTTTGTTAAAAGTTAAAAACATATTTAACTCAACAATAATTATAATTTATTAATAATTAATGTTCCTATCACTTTTAATAATCTCACATACTAAGTGTTCATTTAAAAAAAAATTCTCCCTTCATCCATCGAAACTTTTTAAAAACAACACCAAAACTATGAAAAAAACAACTTCAAAGCAAATAATATCGAATATGAGAATTAAAAAGATTATATCATGAAAAAAATATTAAGATTTATTATAATATACTCTGATGGAAACTGAGTGCAATAATCAATTGGAACACTTCAAAACAAAACATGGACGTAAAACGTACCTACAAACTTACATGGCAAGGCAAATAAAAAAAATTCGTGGCAAATTCATCTGATAATTAAAGTTAATAATTTACTTATTTTTTTTAATGTACAAAACTGTTTCAACTTTAAAATAGTTTTATACAGAAAAATGATTTACTAAATTATTGGTTAGTTTTATTTAATTAATAACAAGGACATATTAAAAAGTAAGTATAAAGTGACATACCCTTTTCCTTTAGTATTAAACAATAAATCTTTTTATCTAGGATTATGTTTAAAGTAACAGATACCAAATAAACTTTTTAAAATGCTATAGAAATTATATTTGAAAGTAACGTGATGATTAATGTTATTATTAAAAAATTTATATTTTATGAAAAAAATTCGCAAAAATTTACTGTCAATATTTTTGTAAAATATTTTATATAAAATATTTTTCACATAAAATTTTATAGAAAATACTACGAATTTTATAATTTTGTCATAAATAATTATCTATGAAAAAATTATCTATCAATTAAAATTTTTAAAAAAAACAACATAAAAAAGTCTTATTTTTGCAAATCTTTTTAATAAATTTACAAAAAAAAATTTAGTAATATGTATAATATATTAGAAACGTTAAAAAAAGAGTTGCATCGGAAAACAATTAACATTTTCAATATTTTAAAAAATAAAAAGAAGACAAGACAAAAGAAATCTTAAAACAAGAAAAATATAATAAAAGTATAAGTTAATATAAAGGAAAACAACTCCTACACTGGACAAATAAAGAAGAAAAAGTACGCAATTGAATATAATCAATAACCTTAGGTAAGAAGAATATAAAATAGAAACTTTACTGTATTTTAAATCTAACTTAAATAGATAGACATTCTATATTTGACAAAGAAGACGGGAAGACCAAGTCATTCATAAATATTTGTTTATTTATTTAAAAATTGAACAATGATAACAATTTTATTTTAAATAAAATAATTTTTAATATTATATCTTATGAAAAATAAATATAATATATTTAAAATATAATATTTTTTCTGCATGTAATAGAAAAATAAATAGACGTGTGGACCCTATTAGAGACCGGTTAGCCGATAAAAATAGCACCTGAAAAAAAATTGACGGCCCATCACGGGCCCAGTCAACACAGGGGCCCACCCAAGGCTGGGCCCACGTCACAGTCCGAGAATTTACAAGATAACCCTCTCTCACCGCTTTCATTTTCAGTTGCAGCTTTTTTGCTGCACAGAAGGCGCACGCACAGAGAATCACACACTCCAATCTCTTCTTCGGCTGCTTTTATCTATGGCGAGGCTCTGAATTTATGGGGATTGCGAAACCCTAGGTGTTCATTCACTTTCGTCGCATTTCGCGGACTCGTTTTCCAGGTGAAGTCAAAATGCGGTTCCTCGTTTTGCACTCTACCGATTTACTCTGGTTTTGTCCCCTTTTGGCACCTTCGTTTTCATAGCTGCATTGCATTTATGAGCGTGACTCGGTGGATGCGGAGAGAGAGTGCGTTGCGGTGTGTGATGTGACGATCATTCTTAATGCTTCCTTCTCTCTTCATTCATTATCAATTAATGCCATGCACTTAGCGTGGTTGGTAAGCACTAATTCCACCCCTTTTAAATTCCTCTCTCACTCTTTCTCTTCTTCCAATCCCCTACCCTCCTTCCACGCCACTGATGCCTTCGTCGTTCCAACTCAACAGCACTAGTAACGAAAACAACCGCATGTTCGTTTCATTATTATAGCATTTCTTCCTTCAATTTCTGTGCTTGCATGTTGTCTAATTTATTTCTTACCATTCCGCTTCTGAGGACCCTGCTTTTTGTTTTCTTCAATGCCACCTCTTAAAGGAATCAAATTTTCTTCAGGTTATAGGGACTTGCTGTTCATGGAGTGGGATCTGTGGAGTTCGACGTATGACCAAGGTTTCTGTTTCTCCCTCTTTCTATTGCTATGCGCATTAGTTTGTAGTGCTGGTATCTGTGATGTAATTAATTGATCGTTTTATTGGTTGATAAGTTATCTGAATGTGGCGTTAGAATCATTCTGTGAAAAGGGCTTGTTTTAATTTTTTGTGACGAATTTCTTTAATGACTCCGTGTATTTATTTTATTAGATTATATTAATCTATCAGCTGATTTTTTTTTTTTTTTTGTTTTTTTTTTTTTTGTCTTTGTGTTTTTTTTTTTTTTTATTTTATTTTTTTTTTTGTTTTTTTTTTTTTTTTTTTTTTATGCATACAGGTCTTTGTGGTTATGTAATCTTAAATTTAACATTTACTTATATTTTTAAAAAGTGTTGCATATTATATCTTGAATTTATTTAATGAGGTATCGAATAGATTTAGAATTTAATGAAAAATCGTTGATTTCATATAATCAATGAAAATTTTAAGGCTTAATTGCACTATTTGCCCTCAATTTCCCAAATTCGTTGGTCGTATGTTTTTTTCTGCAAATTTTGAACCTAATTTCCAAAAAATATTTGCAATTTGTCTTTATCTTGAGGAAAAGTAGTCTGTCTTAATAATTTAAAGCAAAAATCACTACACAAGTTAAAGGAAAAGTAACCACAAAATTGTCTCAGTTGTGGTGATTTTTCAGAGTCGGACAAAGTTCTGTGGAAACTTTGGGACACAGTGTAATGAAGTCAATTTTTTAATTTATTGGATTGAATTAATAAAATTTAGTATAGAGTTGTGGAGCTTTTGAAGGGGTAACTTCACCAGGAGTAATACATGGTAACTTGATCCCCTCTTATTCCCTTGTTTCCTGTAAATGATTGGGGGACGACAGGTTTATTCGAACAAATCAAATTGCTTTCGACGTATAATTTATTTATTTACTCTGCGACTGGTAGTAATTACTGGGATAATTTATTTATTTACTTTGATCAGATGCAACTGGTAGTAATTACTGGTACTGGGATAATTTATTTATTTACTTTGATCAGATGCAACTGGTAGTAATTACTGGTCACCGCAACATGAATGTGACTTCTACTTTGGGTGTGGCCCAGGTAATCATTGTTTCTTACTCCCTGACGCTGTGCAGTTTTTGTGTTCTCCTTGTGTTGTTTTTACTCTGGCTTTCTGTTAATTTTGTAGATGTTATAGAGGAGGACGCGTTGAACATGGAATCCTGTATTCGGGTTTTGAGAATATTGGTCACCAAGGCGGATACTGAGATTGAGGAACTTGAAAGAGATCTCTTGTTACTTCAGAAAGAGTTGGCCTGTTTTGAGCATGAAAAATGGCCTGATATATGCTGTGGTGTTCTCAGTGAGAGAATCAACCAGCTTGATGTGGCGATCAGGACTTTAAAGAATGATTGTGCTGATGAGGCTGAAGTGCAGTTACTGCTAGATAGTGAACCTGCTGGGACACTTCATGAAATACTAGCCCAGGTTTGGAATTTGGAATCCTGTATGGAATTCAATTGTTTTATTCTGATGATTGAGAAAGAGGCTGCTACATTTACCAGTTTTACATGCAAACTGGGTATTCGCCAGCCATATTAGGGATTATTGTCTTTAATATTTTCCCTGCAAAATGATATGTAGTCTTTGGCTTTGAGTTTCTGTTGATAGTTAAAAGCTTTACCGTGAACAGTTTATCTTCTAAAGTTTTTTTCTTTTTTGGTAGCAGAGGGAGAGACTTAAGGGTTAATTTGATCTGTAAAGCATTTTCTGCAATAATTTTTCGGAAAAGTGAATGAAATAAAGAGGACAATTCTAAATTTTTTTGCAAAATATTTCTATTAGTTCTTGTTACTTACTAGATAAAGATAATATTGAACGGTTTAAAAGGTTCCAGATACTGTAGGAGATATAGCATTACAAAATCAGTAAAATTAAATATTGTTTTTAATTTTTCTCTCGTAAAATTTTGAAAATATGAAAATAAGATGGCATTTTTATGATTAAAAAATGAAAACAGAATATGTTTTGGGAACCAAACATTCCCAAGTCCCTTTTAAACTACGCATAAGCATGAAAAATTATATGCATATCAAAAGAGGTTATACAGGATACTACTAATAAATAAGACACCTAATGCAACGAACCCTTCTGGAATCTAAATCTAAGTAGTTTATCTTAGGATCAGTCTCAGAACAATTTTGTTCCTACAATAATTCAATAAGCTTGGTTGATGATGTTTGGTGTTTTGTCCTTTACAAGAATAAGCCTGTGAATGTTTTAAGAATGGTCTTACCCAGGAAGATGCAGAAAACCTAACTGGTCTTTTAGAGTCTAATCAAAGACAGAAGCTTCAAAGTAATTATTGAAGTTGTGGATATTGACTGATCTATGAACCCTTTATGCCTCTTGAAAGTTCATCTACTTGTATTAGGAGCTGTGAGAGAAGGTAGAGGGAAGATTAAAAGTAGTTGGCTCTTTGGAAGCATGAGACACTGCCATATATTGCTAATTTCTATTATTCAAATATTTATGCAGGATCATTTGACTTTCATACTATTGATTTTAATTTATACTACTATATATAATAAATTATGCATTGTACAACTGTAATTTTTAATTTAAGGATGAATTTTCTCGGTCCTGCATTTACTGGATAATCGAGCAATACATATTAATTTATCCCCTGCTTGCTATTTAAGAAATATATTTTACTCCCGTCTCTTTTTTTGTGTATCTTGTGGTAGTATAAGTATTTAACTGTTAACAATTGGTTTTCGATTTGACAACAGTATCTAGATGTGAATGTCTTGAGTCCAGTTGTGAATGTTACTGAACATGCACCAGACAAAGATTCTAGCACCGTTGATTCTAATATGATCATTAAGGAGGAAGGAAAAGATCTCCATGGAAGCTTGGAACTTCTTTTGGAGCTTCAAAAGAAGTCAGATAATCCTGAAAAGATTGAGGTAGAGAAAGATGTTACTGAATTTAATTTAAAAACATTTTTTTTATTCCTGCATGCCTTAATCGAATTAAAAAACAATTCTTTTAAATTGTTAATTGCTACACCAATGCTTTTTTTTTTTTTTTTTTTTTTTTAGTATATGGAACGTGTAATAGACATTGTTTAAGAATAATTATTTATCTATTCGTGTGATGATTGATTGCTTGACATTTCATATGCAATTGCTTTTAATCGTACAAGTTTAACATAATGTGCAGTGATTCTTTGTAAGGAGCTGTACCAAACACATTTAGAGGATAACTCTTAAAAATTAACGACATTATTTTCTATAAGAGAAAAGGGGAGTAAGTAAGTAGCTTTTAAACAGCTTCACACTTAAGCCTCCTTCTCATGTTGAACTAATCAATATAGGACAAAGAAAAAGGTTTTGTTTCAAAGGAGCTTTTAGACTGTCATTGTCAAACAGCTTTTTATTTTTAAGCTTTTCTTTAGAGCTTTAACTTTTAAGGAGCTTTTAAGAAGGGATACATATGACAGTGTGAACTTGTTTGGCATTGAAACCTAAGGTATATGGAGTAAATCCCAGTAAGTGGTAGGCTGATAGCAGGTTTCTGACTGTACATTGAGCATGCGATGACAATCCGTATTGCTTTATTTTTACCATTTTTTTTAGGTCTAACCTTGGTATCCATTTTTACGCATGATAAATTTGAATAGTTTTTTTTTTTTTTTCTTTTAAGGAATTGTCTGAAGAAACACTTGTTAGAAATCCTGGTTTGGGGGGCATTATCCTTGCATCCTGCCACTCTGGTGGTATGAAATTATCAGAAACATTTGATGATCAAGTTGCTGGAAATGAAGTCAGAAAAAGCCAGCTCATTAATACAAATACAGGTCAAATGTTGGATTTGATTTCGGCCAAAAGTGAAGCCAAGGTGCAGGAAGTGCTGTTCTCCTTCTAATGAATTTAAACTTATATGTATCAGTTAGCATTTTAGACAAGGTTTTTAGTGCATATTCTTCTTAAATTGTGCAGAAAGAAAATGAACTTGTCAGAGAAAAAGATGTTAGCCCGGATGAATTTAGACCTGCAATTGACATCAATGGAAAGAAAACGGGTCCACATTCCATATTAGATACTTCACAACGACAAAAACGAGCAAAATCTAATTTAGACAAAGAGCCATGTGATTTTTCTCCAAAAGCTGCACAGAGAGACTGCAAGAAAGAACCCAAGGTTGCTCCGGACGAAGATTTGAACTCCCTGAATTTCCCTTTACAAGTTGTTTATCCTAAAACATTATGTATCACTGATACAGAATTTTGCTCCGTTAAAGATAGCAACGGTAATAATTCTGGACTAGTGCTCAACATTGAAAACACCACCCCTTATTAATGCTGAAAATTCTGCATTGATTTCACTGCTAGGGATGCATACCAAGAGTTCATTGTATGCTGGGTTACAACTGATGGATGTAGATGAAGATAAAGGGGAAGAACATGAACAAGACCTTAAATCCCAACTTACTACTAACCTCAGAAAGTCCAACATGAGTTTCCCTTCAAAGCTTAAAGCTTCGGAAAAGCAGGAACTGGAACTAGAGGCATTTTCTTCCGGAGAACCATTTGACAGTTGTACGGAAGTTATTCCAACTGCATCCATAGCTGTATCAAGCAAGAGGCAGCGAAGATCCAAATCCTGTACTGATGTTACCATTTTAAACGAGTCAATGAAGCGGAAAATTATTACTAAAGGGGCAGTGCAACCAGACAAGCATGAGAGTGAAGGTCGTGCTATTGTTCTTTACGACAGTAAATTTTCTGAATTACAAAAGAAAAAAAGAGTTAAAAAGTTGCCTATCACCGTGGACATTCAAAATTCAAGTGTTAATTTGGACGTACCAAATTCGGACGAGGTTTCTATGGACAAAAAAAGCAAGTTAGCTCCTCGTACTCACAAGTCACATTCCTTGGTGGATTCCCATGATGAGACCTCATCTTTGAATAGCTTGTCATTGACTGATTTGAGGGCCATGGGAAAGGAACACAATGTAAGAAAGTACTATAAGCTTCGAAAAGTAGATTTGGTTGAACAGTTATCTCAGCGACTGAGTAGCTGCTGAACTTACTGGTATTAACCCATTTCTGTTCTGCCTTACTTGTTTGGGTTTCTCTTGGTTGGTTAGGTCCAGGGCTTCCCTGTAATTTGGTATAGGATCCTGACATAGTCATGAATGATAGATAGGCATCAAAAATGGTTTTTGCAATAGGATATTGTACAGCCTATAGATAGAATTCTTAGGGTACTTTGTAAATGAAAGGAAGTATAGGTTTTCTTCCTTGAAGCTAGTTACTCCTATAGGAGACTTAAAACTTAACGTTGTGCACCATTCACTGTGCTGCTGAGATCCATCGTGAAATATGAAGTGCACCATTCAGTTTCTACTTTTTCCCCAATTCTTTTTTATATTTTCTTGTACATAGAAAACAATTTTAATGGGAGAAATCCTTATCACTTTCGATACATCAATTCGTTCATTGTGTTTTTGGAGTATTCGACCACAGACCAATGGACTCAAATGATGTTTTAATATCTTTGCTTTGAAATTTTCCCGACTAAAGGAAGAACGAGACTAATCCCTTTCGTAATTATAATTGTCACTGTACTGAAAATTACATGAATCGATTTTTTGAGAAACATGTGAGCAAGTTTTTGATAATTGAATTATTAATTTTAGTGAATATTATTTTTAAATAAAATAAAATAGGTCAGTATCTAAAATTCCAATGGAATCAGATCTAGCCATGTTCTTCAACAACATCAATTTTCAAAATTCTTACCTGGATATCGCCATGCCTTATTCAGGCAACTTATATCGTCGGTGCTCCATGACTCTATTATCTCCAAAGGAAAGAAAAGGACGGTATAAGCAAAAACACTAATGCTTAAGGACCTGACAGGTTTTCAAACGAAGATAGTTGAATTGGATTCTTGGATCTATCCCACTTATATATGAAGGTTGTGTCCCAACTAAATTGGGTAACTTCGTAAGAAAACAAACATAATAAAATAATTTGGTTCTACTCTTTTCCAAACAAGAAAAACGGAAGCTTTGTTTCATTCCTTTCAGTCCCTACTTATTCATTCCATTAATGAAAAACAAAAAATAATCCAAAAACAGTGTTTCTCTCATTCTGTCCACAATGTTGTAGTTCCCATCAGGCACTAGTGAATTCTCTACCAAATTTGCAACATAAAGATAAACTCTTGTTGGGTAAGGTAGTGTGTAGTGTTTTTGGGAGTAATCAGTACAATTGCACAGTGGCTTATATTTTAACATATGTACATGCAACATTATAAAGCAAAATCCTTCACAAAACAATACATTGCACTATTACTCTGCTGAACCTTCAAAGTACTCTAATGAACACTAATTTTGATATTTTAAAATATATTAAAAACTTTTTTAAAATACTAATATTAGTATATTTTGAAGGTTCAACGGAGAAACACCAAAAACTCGGCAGACGATCTGGACTTTTGTTTTTTTCAAGAGTAAACACTTAGGATTGTCCAAGAAGTGAAGGCTTGTAGAAAACATGGCTTTGTGCTATCTCAATTCGTTCGCGAGGATCATTCAGATTTTCATCCCTCAAGGCTTTCAGAATAGCTTGTGATGACTGTTCCCTGAGAAATACATCAAGCACCAGAAGCAACAGAAACTTATTTAGTAAATTGGCAAGATGAAAGATTTGCAAATACAGTACGCAGAATTAGAGTGTCTAAAGCTAACAAGCATAATAAGGTAAACAACAGAGAACCCAGGCATGAGTCAAGTATTGCAGGATATTTACCTTGATATCAAAATTTTGTAGAGTGTCTTCAAAATGGGACAAAGCTCTACAGGAGCAACAGGCTTGTTTTCTTCAGGATGCAACACATTCAGGCTAGATTGGCTCAGAAGTTCAAAGAATGCCTCAACTGCAGAAACACCCTATAAATGGAAGGGAAGCATTTTGTTTAGTTATTGGAATTTGATTGAAGGAAGAAACATGACTCTAAGGAGGAATACACAAGGATGATGATGATTTCTATTTCTTATGTGAATGATATTAGTTCAAAATCTGGTGTGGCTTATGTCAAGTAAAACTTGTAACATCATATTCATCCATCCATCTAAGAATGACCACATAAACCTTTGAATGCTACATAGCATTGTTGTGTTTTTTCCTTATAAGTTAAAAACAAACAACTACTACTAAACTATGAATACAATTGTGTTTTTTGCCACAGGATGCTGCTAAATTCTCTGTAATGCATAATCATTGAACTTTCACATTTGAAAGATGCAATTGGAACTCCTCAAGAACGTAGCATTGATTTGGAAGAAACAAGAACAAGAAAAAAATACAAAACATACCTGAATCATTCCTTTGCCACTGATGCTGTCACCCATGTCTGGTCTTAATTGACCCTTGGCTAACATCTGGCCATACCAAGCGTTACGGCCTTTCAACAAGGTTACATAAGTGTCAGCCAGTAAGGGCCCTGCAAGTTTCTCAGGTTCTTCAGCCAACAAGTGAGTGATGAATATCATTTCTGATGTGCAGTGTGCAAAGTACACAGATTTGCTTGTGGCACTCTCATTAGTAAGGGCAGCTACCATTCCTGACAACATTAAAAATGAAAAACATGATTTATATATATAGATTGCAAATCAGAAAGCAAGTGTAGACAACATGATGATATGGACTACTTCTAGTTTGATATTAGATGTGAAGTGATGAGAATTATTTAGAAACTTACCAGCTCCAATTGCATAGACGTTTTTCAAACCACCCATGACCTCATGTGTGACGAGGTCACTGTTATCCCAGACAATAAATTGTGGTTGTCGAAGAAACTTTGCCAGAGGTTTTCTCCATTTCTCAGCTCCACATATTCTTGCATTGGCATACTCTTTGTTGTAGATTTCTGAGGCAATATTTGGACCCCCAAGATAGAGTATGTTCTCCATTGGTACTCTAGCTGTCAAGTTTGAAGTGCAGAGAGTAGTGAATGGGTGAAGAACTAAACATTATTGCATAGTAAGAAAGAAGGCTATGACCTATGATAGTACAATATCAGTTGAAGGAAGAAAAGAGTAACTGCTAGAAAACAAGGATGTGGAGTAATAACTCTAGCATGAAACTTTTTTGCTTGGTTAAAACTAGATGTAATTCGGCATGAATATGAACAAGATAGATTTTTGTAGATTGAATGTGTTAAGAGAGTACAGGAAGGTTGAGTCAAGAACAACTCCCAAGATTATTGATAAATTTTCATATGTACAAACATGGAGGATTAACTATAACAATATGGACTAAAAGATTATAGTTATTTTTTAATCATTTCATACTTAAAAGGAAAATTGAACATTATAGTTATTTTATTCCTCATCAAGATTTCATGAGATGATTTCATTCCCATAAATTGCTCAGTTCTCACTGATAATGAAGCATGTTTGGATTATATTCTTCTTCAAGATTATATCTGCTTGATAGCAAACAATATTGGTGTTACTATACTATACAGATGTGTTCGTTTTTTGTAATTACTTCAACTAACTTCTTCTTACCCTCTTTCTAAATTTGTCATAAAATGCTCTATTGAATAAGTCAACCAAAATAACCTATCTCAGAACCACTTTTTACCTAATATACTCAAATGTAAAACTTGTTTCATGTAATCAATTACAACATTAATAGATTACATTTATGATAGATAGTTAAATAATTTATTTCCCTCAACTCTCTAAAGGAGCACAAATTAGAAGAGGGAAGAAGAAGCACAAGTGACAAAAATGTAATCATCACACTTTTCAGGTTATTCTATTCTGGCAAAGTCATGATGTGGATGGATACTTAATTTTTACTCATTAGAAAGAAGCAAAAACAGCATGGAGAAGAAGAGTGATAAAAAATAAACTTCAAGTCTAACTCAACCTCACAAAATCGACGTGAGATTAGTACTCACTTATATATTTTGTAAATTGGTTTTATCTATGGTCGAAGTTGAACTTCTGGCAAAAAGTTAACATGTAAAAGGAGATAAAGAAAGGGTCTTACTTGCTTGGTGAATCATCTTTGTGGGAGTAATAATATGTGGTAGAGGCTCCAATGCAGCCTCAATACCCTTTGACAAAGAGATAATTATAGGCACTGTGATCCTCTCCTTCCAATACTTACTAATCTCTTCAAAGATCTCACGTGTTTCTGTAGAAGGCAAACCATTGACCACAATATCAGCATCCCAAACAGCTTCCTGCAAGTTTGTGACGACCTTCAGAGGACAAAGAGGGGTATCAATCATGTTCAAGCAAAAACCATCTTTCAGAATCTCATCTGCATAAAGGGTCCTATCACCAAGCCTTGCCTCCACATATTTCAGATATGCACAACGCCTTATCAACCTTCTCAGCACATCTTCCCTTGAGTTTATGACCTCAAACAGATGTTCTGCAGTGCCTCTATCCACTGCTCTTCCTGCTCTTCTCCATATCCTGATCTGTATCTTGTCCCTGAATTGACCATAAGAATCTTGCAGCAAAGCTGCAAACACACTGCCCCAAGCACCAGCTCCAACACTCACAATTCTCAAAGGGTCACCATCACCCTTCCCAATCAGCCTCCTCAAAGTATCAAGCTTTTCCTCCACCCCATTACAATTCTGAGCACCAACACTTCCATTTGAGTATGCATCATGAACCACTCCCATTATGCTCTAAAACCCCAACAAAGTCTTGCAGAAAACAACTACAAATGAAGTATGAACTTCAATAGCTCTGTCTGCAAACTAAACTCAGACTCTTGTATATATAACCTCCCTCAATTTTATGCCTCTCACTTTCCCCTTACCGACCAATGAATACTTTTCTTTCTACCACAAGATTGAGTTAACAAAACACACAGCAATGGGAAATCAAATCCTTCTGGTGGGTGTTGCTTGACCAAAGCTGAACATTAATTTTGGTCTGAGCGAAATTTCTAACCAGAAAATGAAGCCTATCCTACTCTAAAATTAATTGAAGCATGCAATGCATGAACCATCATGGTTACTTACATACACACATACATATAAAGTAGTGATGTTCAATCTTTCTTCTAGTTCTCAAGAATGGCACGTGGGAAGCGAAAATAATTGGCATAAGGGATGGGGAAAAAAACCAAACACGAAGAAAACTTTGTTTTCTCCGTCTCTTGTTAGTTGATCTACCCAACTATAAGACGCGGCTAGTGCCAATAAAAAACCAATCTTTGTGCTGGTAACTGCAAATTTATGGTCCTACGCCCATGGGTTGAGTTACTTCAACTCATCTATCTCATGACCCCACTGTGCGTATGATTCTACCTTTCTATCGGTAGAATTTAGACACTAATTAAAACCAAACAACATATAAAAAATCAATTTTGTAATAGAAATCAGATCAAAATGCATTTTTAGTTTATTCTCTACTTCGAAAAAATGTACTTAGACCAAGTTTTGTTGTTGTTTTTAAATATTAACACTTCTCTTCATAAAAGTTCAAACGTTTTAGAAATATCTCTTATGTTTCAAGCATTGATAAGTTCATTTGTGTTGGTTGTATATATAACATCCAAAGGTGCATATGGCAACTCTAATGAGAGTTCTTCTTTCACCTTCATTCAAATTGGTAATTTATTGGACAAAAATAAAATTATTTGATTTTTTTAAAGTAATTAAAATGATAGAACATTATAAAAAGTACAAAATATTGCATGTTTAATGTTCTATGAGTAAAACTAAACTCAATCTTCCTAAGTAAGGTCTCAAATTCAATGGAGGAAAAAACATATTTAGAGAGACCTCATTAGAAAGATCATCCATGTAAAAGAAGTGAATTTGTGCATTGAATAAAGTTCTAAATGAAGAAAAATAAAATTCTATATTTTTCGTTTTTAACATGTCACATGGATTAAAAAAAAAAAAGTGTAATGAAGATTGAATTGGGTGTCTCGTATTAATGTGGAGTGATGTTGAAAAGGGTGCCACCCACATGAATCTATTGGCATTAAAAGTGTTTGGGTGAGGCCAACTTCCCCAACGGTAATTAATATTAATTAATATATGACTTTGCTCAATTTTTTATGTAAAGTCTCCTTCCCAATCTTTGAACATGACATGTAGTCATACATTTGTCCTTTTTTGTGTAAAGGGACAAACATTTAATGTTCTGCTTTTTATGTCTCTGCCTAAGTTTGATTTCATGAATTTGTTGTTTGATGGAGGAGTTTTAGGTTGTGGATTAATGTAATTAGATTCAGGTATAACTAATTCTGAAGCACTATTTAGGTGATCCAATTGATTGATTTTGCAACAATTCATAATTAATGTTCACGTGATTATCACTCTTTGATGTGAAAGTTTATGTCAGGTTAGAGATTAGGTGTCCCTTAGTTACACCGTACCTAAGTTGGATTATTTAGTTCAATTTTTTTTATCAGCAACACCTTATAAGTATAATGAAACTGAGTCCATTTATGAAGAAAATTATAAAAGAGAACTTGTTTTAATTAAGGAGGTGAAGTAAATTCATAAAAAAAGTCTTGCATAATTAAGTTATTATTATTATTATTATTATCATTATTATTATTATTATTATTATTATTATTATTATTATTATTATTATTATTATTATTGCACTATGAAAATTACATTTAGTAGTCTGATGTCAATCTATTTTAACAAGTTTAATAATAAGATTTGGCAGGGAAAGGAGCCACATGTCTCATTCATCGACAACTACACGCAAATTCTCCTAGTTAAAATACATATATAATAATAATAATAATGTTTAGCATCATTTTTTGATTAAAAAAATCTTAATTAAATATATGCATCGAAAAAAATTAATTTTAAATATCTTGAAATATCATTAAGATATCTTTATTCATTGTATAAGAGTTATATATATATATATATATATATATATATATATATATATATATATATAAATTTATTATTTTAAGATCATCTCATTATAATATAGCAATATAATATCAGTCTTAAATAAGAATGTGAAACTATTTTTTATCTTAAGACATCAACAACCAAATAAAAAATTAGTTAAAATGTTTATGCCAGAGTAGAAGTTGCAAAATTGTATTAAAAATTATGTGACTAAGTGGAACTTAGAAAAACAAATTAAGACAATATAGAATAATTCTTGTAATAGATCTAACCTCCTTATTCATTTTATCATATCTTTAGTAAAAAAATATAAATAAATGAAAATGCGTCACACTTAACTCTAAAATCATTAAATTATTGATGTTTTTAATATAAAAATATTTTTTTTTTATAATATAATGTTTTATTTAATACATTAAATTTCATGTCATAGGTATAATTTTTGACGCCACAACAATAGGTTTTGTGTGGCGATGAGTGAATGCCATGCCTAGATGTACAGCTGGCAGTATATGGCATTGTTGTTGTCAAATTAATGAAATCATTGTATAAAAAAATAAAATTGTTAGGTAAAACATAAATATATATATATATATATCAGACACGTTCTTCATGTTAGAATTGACCATTTAGAATATGAGACAAAGTATACGCAACCAGCTTAATAGAAACATATCAAATAAATCGTCAATATTTATGCAGTGTTCTTTTGCGCAGATTGTATAAATCCGTTGATTTGCACGGATGAATTTATAAAATTTTTATGTTCCTTTCTGATGATTTAAAAACATGTGCATAGATGGATTTGCGAGATTTCACTAAATTTTTATCCTTTCAAAATGAGAAGATTTGTAACGATAATAGACACTTTGACAATTTTAACCAGTTTCAAAACTTTTTCTTCTCACAATATTTTAAATATTTATAATTATAAAATATATTATTCTTAAATTATAATTTACATATATAT
>Ga0214544_1003934_pt1 | contig 30214 bp, 11 predicted proteins | sample CNSS3metaG_FD_160074 | JGI IMG/M metagenome (GOLD analysis project Ga0214544, IMG submission 160074) | Root nodule microbial communities from cowpea collected in UCLA plant growth center, Los Angeles, California, USA - CNSS3 | ecosystem: Host-associated > Plants > Roots > Nodule | place: USA...
TATATATATATATATATATAATCAAATGAAGTGAAAAAGAATATTTGATGAAATTTTGGATTGTATTGATAATTTTGAACCGTTGAAAACTATACTTGTTAAAGTGAATTTGAAATGAAAACTAATTTGCTTTATTACGTGAGTTTAGTTTGTGATATTTTTTGCTCTAATCAAAATAAAACGAAGATCTAAACTTTGATTCTAGTCTTGGGTTCGCCAGCGAAAATAGAACTCAAAACTAATCTTGCTTTTAGCCCTATTTTGATCTAAGGCAAAATATTTTTTTACTCAAACTGAAATTCAACTCTACATTCAGTGAAATTTTTTCTCAAACAAGAAAATCTTCGCTTAAGTGAAATACTTTTACTCAAACTAGAAGAAATTTAGAAAAAGTTTTATCTTTTTTTTCCTCTTCTTGTCTCTTTAATGAACTATATTTTGATGTCAAGTCATATTTCAAGAATTGAATATATTTTATGTACAGAGAATTTTATGATTTTTGTATATTGGTGTTTGATGGAATTGAATTACTTTTTGTTTGTTAATCACAATGCTTTTTTATATGATTTTTCATATGTTGAAAATTTATTCCAATGATTTATACTGTGTATTGAAAATTTATTTCATATGTTAATCGCAATGTGTTGAAATGATTACTATGTGTATATAGCAGGCATACATACATGTGTAGGAAGAACATCTCATATAAAAATTTGTATTTATATACATATATTTTATATGTTTGATTTATATATAATTTTGTGATGGTGTTACACCAACAAAAGACAAAGGGTGTTGGTGTGACTTTTTAATTGACTACATGATATTTTGAATTTAGTTAAGATTATCTGTAACGTGTTAAAACCTTGGAATAGATTGAGTTAATTATAACAAGCAAATGATTTTTTGTCGAAACATTACATTCAAAAATTGGATTAATAACATATCACGTCAATATTTGTGATAACATTCAGATGTACCAACGTGATATCCTCTCTTAAGTACATTTTCTCTAATGCAAGTGAAAAGAACTTGTTTAGTCAATTTCAAAAGTGGCATCTTCTTGGCAACAATCATATACCCTATTTAAACAGAGTTTAAACAAATATTTTTTTATTGCCAAGAGTGGGGTCATCTTCAATAAGCAACCAATAATATCAATAGCTATATTTTTATTACGACATTTATTTTACACCCGACTCGGACTAAAATCGTTATTAAAAATTATAAATCTCACTTATTAAGTAAGTCTTGCTAATAATTACTGATTTATAATTTTTAATAAAATTTAACCAACAAACAAAAAAGGTATCACAAGAAATGTAACTATCAATCATCAAAGTCTATAGCCGAAAATGGTGTATTACTATCGTTTAAGATCACAATCATTTATATATTCTGTCAGTTGTATCTATAACAAAATGATTACTCAGATACTAAAAACTCGACAAGCACAAAACATGGTATGGTTTCAATATTTACAAACTCATCTAGCACGGTTTCTCGCAAGGGATACAACAATGGAATTACAACGAAGAATTTATGTTGGTGTAGAAGTATTTGATGACTGTCTGCAGCAGTTCTAAAGCCAATTAGGTGACATCTTGCTGGAGGCAGGTTTTGAAGGATCATCCAAAACCTTAGCGAGTGATCGATACTGCAACTTTACACTCTCTGCATTGTCCAATGTCTTCACTACATACCTGTACAATAAGTCTTTCTGTTAACAACAGAAGCAAGTTTCACCTACTTTCTCCAAAGTAACACATGTTCAGGTATAAAAGCACAAGTATGATAGGGGAAGAAATTTTTGTACTAATAACAGAACCCACTTGCACTGTAATCTATTTGGTTAGCTTTATGAAACAACGAATAGATTAGCAACATAGCAAACAGAGATTTGATGATTAACTGCTTCGAGAAAAAAATATATATATAGTTACTAACCATCCATTCAGGCATTGCGTTGTTACAATCGCTTCACGCCCAACAAAGCGTTGTGGTGTCCTTTTGTTTCCCTGATTCATTTTCTCTCTAATTATTTTAGTTTAGAGAAAAAGGTTAATGTTAAATAAAATCAAACCTTTTCACACACTACCTTTATGACAACCCGGTCCATAACAGCAAATGGAAACTGAACACCTCTACTCCTTGATGGTTCCATAACAGATGAATCTCCAAATCCACCCTGTCCTATGTAAAATATATTTCATATTAAAAGAAGAGGGAAATCTCATGGCAAAACACATTTAACTTAAAAGACCGCCAACCAGCCTGAGAGGTTAACGATTTTCTTTTCATCTCCGTTTGTCACGATAACAAAGTATAACATGGTACAGTAATGGGAATAAACACCTGATCGAATCTCTCTCTTCTTCGTTTAGGTGACCGGTAGAATTGAGACTCCTCTTCCCGACGATATGCCTGCACAGCAGCTCGAAGTGCTGATCAAGGCAGCCAACACCCCAAGAAAAAAAAAATCAGAATTGCACAACATGGACTTACTAAGTACAATATCTTTTACATTTTCAATGTCAAAACCAGTCGATAAAAGGAATTGGTTGCACAGTTTTAGTTAATTTCTTAAGTGCATAAATCTAGGAGACAGACTTTGTCAAAATTATGTTATAATTTGAAGTATAATGGATATTTAGAGCACATTTAAGAAGGAAAATGGGGCATAATTTGAGTGGAAGTGATTGAATTTTGCTTACATAGGTTTGGAGATATTGATTCCTCGGTTGTGGGTTGAGAACAAGTGCAGCAAGCTTTCTGAGTGCATCACACAACAACTATATTAGCTAGTTGACAACATGGTAAATACTGATCAAGGAAATAATTTCTTATATATATATATAAAAAAAAAAAAACTTTTTAATAAGAAGCTTAAGTTGAAATACCTAGCTAATAGTCACTTACTAAAACAGGTCAAAGGTACTTTTAACATGTGGGAGCCATGTTTATTATAACCAGTTAGCTATGGGTTGATCAGCAACCCAAAGATATACCGACAAGCCAAATTACCACATTAATTTTCATTTCTAGTCAATCTATATTATATAGGGAATTCCCAATATTATCTTCGGTATTAATTCTCAAGAACCATAACTAGACTTTAATTCGGACAAGTAAGCAGGAAAAGGGGGAAAAGGTGCATTCAATGTCCATCTCCATACGTTGACTTCTTTTTAAACCAACTATATTCTTCAACTTGAAATTTTGGTCAACTTTATCAATAATTCTCAAAACACATTCCATAATTTTCCATTTGGACTGCCCATCTAAGTTACTCAAAGGATCACTGCATTCTTATGTCCTAGACTCAAAGTTGACTCTTAACCCTATGTTTGTTTTAAAATCACTTTCGGAACCATACAAGACTAAGGAGTACAACATATAGTTCTCCATGACTAAGGACATGTGGGCTGTTCCCCAATGTTCCCACTGTTGAATAAAATATCTCCAATTCTTTTTCTCAATTTAAAATTACATTGAAAATGTAGGGTCTGAACCAAAATCTGTGATCAACACTGATCCTCAGATATTTTTCTCTTCACAACAGAGGGGCCCCAACAAAAACAAAAGTGTAACATTTCACAAGAATTCCCACCAGTATCATCTTGCGAGCAAAGCAGACATTTTAACTTCAACACTTTTAACACTAAGTCATTAGAAGAGATGAAGATTCCAAGATTCAACTGGGTATCAGTTTAACATGGTAAATGAAAAACTTACTATAATTTTAAAAAAATTTATACTGTTGTGTGTACAGAGAAACTTAAATGTCTTGGAACAGTAAAGTATGATCACGATCATGCAAAAGCAAAGACCAGCACTGGATAAATTGAAAATGCAGAAGCAATTAAATGCATTATTTTGCAAAAAAGTCAATAGATGGTTTGAGGCTCCTGCCAACCTACTGTGTAGAGGCATATATACAAGAAAAAGAAGTTGAAATTACCAGCTCCAAAGTTAATAAAAATTTTCAGATGACTTAGTCACAAAAAGGTCAGTCTGAAAGTTATGGCATTTGATGGCTTAGAACCCACCATTCTAATAACATGCTGTATTCCACTTCCGCTAAATGAATGTCCACACGGTAATATCATTGCGTCATCCATAAGAGCTCCACTTTAATTCCCAGTGTGTCATAAGTCAAATATAAAAAGTATTAGTTAGTTGTAGGCATGAATAAACAAGACATAGGCAATATATCAGCAGATCAAAGTTATTTTATTGTATGCTTGGAGAAAAGAAACACATGTAAAACACCAAATTTGACCGTGCTACTCTACAGTCTGCACCATTAGATTTTAGACTTTAATTAAAAGATGACTACAAAAACAAGGTCTGTTTCAACAAATTGGACAATTTCTTTCACATGAGGGATCAATTAGTGTTAATAGATAATCTGAATAACCCCAACTGATGCTTCTTCTTCCTTGTTACACAAGTTTTCTGCCTGACAATCAAACAGGTAGAGAAGAACTTCTTTGACAGGAAACTAATGACTATCTACCGGTAAAGCTATGAAGAAGATAAACATAAAAACTTTGGTATTTCTCATTGATAGATAAGAAAGGCACATTTATATAGCCTAAAATTATGCCAAGACTAATTGACAGCTCTACAAATGTCATAATCTCATTTTAGAGAATTAAAATCTAAACTAAATATTATATACAATATTCTAATATTTTAACTATATCCTATAAAACCCTTCAACCACTTAATTTTCTTTGGGAGCCATTCTTTTAAAGGAAAGCAAGAGTATGTTTACAAAAAGAGTAGTATATGTATGGTTTGACAAGCTCATTAAAATGGGTTAGTTAAAGAACAAAACAGGCCATTTCAGCGCCAATTAGATTTAACAAAACGTCATGGGCTAGTCTGAGAACACAAGCAATAAAAATGAATAGAAAGTAAGGAAAGCTAATGTTATCCTGCATAACTCTACATAATCTCAAACATTGTTCAACAATCACAACATAAAAGAAAGAACCCATCACCAACTAAAAACAACATTTTTTTTTTCAATCCTCGGGCTTTAAAATGAGTTTAAGACTTACGTAACAGGATCTGAAAGAATATTCCTGAGTGATTCCCCTGACTCGGTAGAATACATTGCATCCTTTCTCCCACTAAACCCACAACCACCATCATCCACCATAACTTTGTGGCCAGAAGCCCCATCAGCACCTTGAAGGTAGTGCGAATAGTAGTCCTCACAGTCAGTTTCAGCAACGGTAACAGAATTCTGAGACTTACCTAACCCCTCTTGCCGATGATCGTCATCACCACCACCACTCACATTGCTAAGCACCAACTGCCCAATCTCTCCACCGTCCTTCCCCAACAGCTCTCTCCCAGAAACTACATCCAGAAAAAACAAAATGTACATAAAAATCCAAAAACCAGTCACATTCTGAAGATAATGAATTAAAAGCAAAAAAATCTTCATTCATTTTCATACCAAAAGCGTGAGCTTTCCCGTTTGCAACAGAAGGCAAATTACCACCGCCACCGTTGTTGTTAGCGATAATTTCGCTTTTGCTTCCACCACCGACGAGTCCTTCAACTTCCGTATCGCCTTCGTCGTCGTCCTCCTCGTCGTCATCTTCGTCATCCTCGTCGGAATCGTCGTCCTCGCTGGGAGTGGCGGCGGTGCCGTTGACGGTCCAATTTCGGGGGTCTTGGCGGGAGGAGCAGTCGGCGTAGCGGCGGAAGTCAGGGTTCTGGGCGGCGAAGAAGCGGTCGCGGTCGATGAACATCTTCTCGTCGATGAAGGCGCCGAGGTCACGGGTTTTAGGACCCGGGTCCCCGACCCGACGCTGCTGCGTGTGGCAATTGAAGCGGAGAGGGTCATCTTGGAAGACAAGAGGGGAGCTGAGACCGTTCTCGATCCTCTGGTCGGGGACGAGGGTGATGTCTTCGGAGGACATGAGAGGAAGAGAGAAAACTAGGGTTTGGACACGGTGGTTGCTGGAACGACGTCGTTGCGATTTGGTGTTTCAGTGTAGTGGATGGAGAAGGAAGGGACACACTGGAAGATGAGTTGTACGACGAGTCGTTTTGGGCTGCGACGGTTGATGAGGATTTCGCCGTGGAGCGACGTCGTTTGAGTAGTGAGCTATTACGACACAGTGGTTGTTACAGTAGTGTTTTTTTCCCCATGCTCCATGTAACATGTTATGATATGGTCGTAAGAGGATCTTGCTTCATTTCTACTCTCTCTAATCATTACTTGCTAACACATTGGGCTTCCTTATTATATCTAGGAGTGGCAATACAGGCCGGCCCGGCCCATTTAGGTCCGGGCCCGTTTAGGTTCGGTCCGTATAAGGCTCGCACAATGTGGGCTGGTCCGTTTTACCCCGCATATTTTTTACAGGCTGAAAATACTGGTCCGTCCTGTATACTTTTTGGCCCGCGGGTCCGCGAGCCAGCCCGATTTTTTTAATTTTTTTAATTTTTTTTTTAATTTTTATGATAAAACTTTCAATGTTTAAAATTTGGGAAATTTTAAGAAGTTCACAAAATTAAGTAAAGACTTTGGAGAATTATATGATAAATTGATAATTCAACATTTTCATGATATTCATACTATGACATACACAATGTATTCTTTAAATTTTAGCACATTAAAAAATTACATAATTCTTATCTTTTCCAGTTATACAAGAATTTGAAATGTTAATGCAAGAGTCCATAAAAGAAGTAATTAATATACACAAATGCAAGTTTTTTTTTTTTTAATTTTATGCGGACTCACTATCCTGACCCGTCCCGTGTTTTTTCTGCGTGCCTGCGGACCGGACCCGCGGGTCGGGCCCTAATTGCCATCCCTAATTATATCACACTCTTTTAGTAAATTTCACACTTCACACCCCCTTCTCAAAAAAAGTAATTTAGGTCATTGTGTCTTCGTTGTTTTTCCAATCTATTGCAACTAGAAATGTGTTTGGTATATTTGTGTTTTAGGAGTTAGTTTTTTTTTTTTCATTAAAGACAGTAAATATATAAATAAGAGTTGTGATTTGAGTGGGAATTTCTTTTTATTTCAACTCACGAGCTACTTGCGTAAACTGTAATTTTTATGGGTACTTATACTTTCAATTTTCGACTTTCTTTTATGTGGTTATTTTAGCTCAATCCAAGTTAGTTATATAAAATAAGTGTTTTCAAGTTTAAGTTAAAGTTTTAATGTATTTTAACTTTATTATTTACTTGCTATTTATAGATGTGTTGCGTTGTCGATTAAGCGCGCAAATCTTATAAGAAATATAGTGTTTAAGTTAAAGTTTTGAAAGTTTGCACATCTTGTAAAGCTTTAAAGATAATATAGGAGTTTTCTTGCTTAAAAATTAAAGATAAGAGAAGTTGAACTCCGAATCTTGGGTCAAATTCAAACTCATTAGTGATTCTATATTGCTATTGATACTAAGAGAACTTGAAATTTGAGTAGGAGTATGTTGAATGTAGCGTAATTCAACTGAGATTATAAATATGTCAAAAAAATCCGTATCTGCAGGTATTCGCGGATAAAACCTGCAACGGGTAGAAAATGGATATTAAAAATAAATACCCGCTATCTGCGGGTACGGGTATTTTTTATACCCGTATGTTAACGGGCCGGGTACGGGTAGCATAGTATCCGTACCCATGGATACCTGTACCCGCTAAACTTTAATTTACAAAATTACTCTTATATATATATATATATATATATATATATATATATATATATATATATATATATATATATTAGTAAAAAATATTTTGGCCTATGTTTTTCTAAGTTGCACATCTTGTCTTCTATCTTCATTCTTCAAACAACAAGTATGGGTACGTTGTCTTCTTCCAAGTACACTCCCTTGACATTCTTCTCTTTCCTTTATTTTTAAAATTGGGGGCAAATACATCAAATCCAATATAGACAATGACGTTTATGATATGTTTGTTGTCAAATGATGGAATCAAAATAAGAATACTTAGCACATGGCAATTAAGGTTTATTATTTGTTTATTTTTTAGGAATCAATTGGAGAAATTGGACGTTTTGATCAAAACATTAATTAAAGAAATTTTATTGTGTTGAACGTCATTTTATATTTACTTTTATAATTATTTGGACTTGTATGAACATGAGTTATTTAAACTTTATTTAAAATTTATGACAGTGATGTATTTTATTTTATTTTATTTGAATTTATGATTAAATATTTGTTTTTTAAATAACTTTGTAAATACTCGTGGGTACCCGTGGATACCCGCGGATGTAAAAAAAAATAGGCGGGTACCCGCATAACGGATACCCGACGGATATGGGCCTGCTTGCTCTCACCCGATAAAGCGCGATACGTGGAACCAAGATCGATATAAGATATTCGTCGGGTAGAGGGGTACGGGACAAATATTTATCCAATGGGTAGGGTACGAGAGAGCTACTACCTGTACCATACCCGCCCCGTTGACATATTATATTTATTGAGTTGCTTGAAAATTTTGAGTAACTCTATAAAGTAAGTTTAAATTAATACTAAAAATAAGTGAGGTTTGTTAAAATTATTAAATTTTAGTCATGCATCACTTTGTAAAAATTATGATTTATACATTATTATCAAATATGGGATAACGAAATTATCAAATACTCTTAAAATTATTTTCTAAATTATAACGAACGAGTTGGCGTAAATATTACTATCAAAAGAAATATAATATAAACATCTTCAAAAAAATTAGAGAAATATAATTGTAATGTAAAAGTAATGATATTATGTCTAAAAATTCAAATGATAATAATATCATATCAAAATATCATAAATTTGAAGTTCAAAACTTATAATAACATCAATTATAAAATAAAGGATTAAATATATTTTTTGTCCTTTAACTTTCAGTGGAAATTGAAAATAGTCCCTCCTCGAAACTTTATACTAATTTAGTCCCTTAACTTTGGAAATGCGTGTATTTGGTCCTTTTAACCAAATTTTGTTAAGTTTATTTGACGTTTTAAATGCATTCCATGATAGTATTGAGTTGTTTACATCGTTTAACTCATTTTCGCTTCAATGTTTACTTAAAAACGCGTTTAAAACGTCAAATAAATTTAACAAAATTTAATTAAAAGGATTAAATTCACCCATTTATTAAAGATGATGGACTAAATTGGTCTAAAGTTTCGAAGAGGGACTAATTCCAATTTTTACTAAAAGTTAAGGGACCAAAAATATATTTAACCCTAAAATAAATGTCTTAAACTTCTAATAATTTTATTCTTCTTCAATCCCTACATAATTGTCTCAATATTATCATAATAGGGCATACCCATCTTAGTCTTCCCCTTCTTAGAAACTCTTGTCAAAGTTAAGTAATATTTCAAACTCGTAATCATTAGCTATAATGCAATTCATTTTCAACCCCAATTTGAATCTTTTCTTTACAAAATCCAATAATAATACCACCACTTGATGATTGTTTTCTTTTATTGGTTGCTTGTTTACTTGTATAAATTATTGGTTCTCCAATACTTGAAGCTTTATAAATTAGTTGCTACATTATTAGTTCTCCCACATACCAAGAGCTTAATAAATAATTGTCCAATTAAGAATGGGATCATCATAGAAAACCAACTCATTCCACCCTCTTCATCATCATTATCCTCGTCCACTTCTCCCGCTAACCACTAATTACATTCATAAATGTCAATACAATAGGGTATGGTTCATCCTTAATATTGTATCTTTGAGCAAGTTATTGATTATACTTTATGTAAACCAAATCATGCAATCTTTTTGTGGTCGAGACTATTCCTTTTCTTTGAATGAATCTGCATTATGAATAAGTAAAATGTGAGTTAATTTCTTCTTACACTATATAAAAAAGACAATAATGAAATGAGTCATATCATGAACAATAATTATTACTTGCTCAAATACACTCCAATTGTGCTCACATCCCAATGAACTACATGTCAAACTTAAAATCTTGATTGCTAGCTTTTGTAAGTTGTGAGTTGCATGCCCATAATTCTTCCATCATTGAGCTATGAAAACAGAGAAAGTAACTTAGAATGTAGTTGTTATATCTTAACACAATTTGCAAAGTGTTTAAGTGTCCCACCTATAGGGATGACAAAAAGGGTAAATTACGTGCCAGGGTAACTTTGATGGGTAAATTGCACAATCGAAGAATGCAAAAGTGGTTATGATGGCGAGGAAGGCATCAAAGCGAGCGGGTGAGAGAATTGAGGCAAAATAGAGAGGGTGGGGGTTCAGGTTTGTCGACATAGTAGACAATCCTCAAGGTTGGGTTGTGTTCAGGACATCTGAAATAGTGGTGGCGTCGGAAAGTGTTTCACCGACTCCAACTATGGATGCCAATTGTTCCGGCAAAAAACTCACTATCTTTTACTGAAGACGAAATTTGAAGAACCCTCTTGACCTAATGACCAAAAATAGTTCCATCTCTTAACCCTCAGAGTTAACATTTTAATTTATGGTAAAAAGTAGTTACAAAAGTAATAACCAACTAACAAAATATCTAATATCTCCTATATAATAATATCTTAATAAAATATCAACTAATCACAAAACGAACTTAAACCCAATTCCTAGACTCATAAACTTTAGGACAATTTTAGAATATTTCATCCATCTTCGAAAATCAAGTTAGGTCTCGGAGGACCAGGGCGATACAATAATCAAAATTTAAGTAAAAAAGAAACCATATTATTTTTTTTTTACAATATTATTGAATTATAGGAATAACACTCAACATTAAAAAAAGTGTTTAAATGACATGTCATGTCCTTCAAGAAATCAAGTCATAGCTTTAACAAAGAAAAATCATTAACTTACCTCTAAATATTTTAGTCACGGATGAATTGAGATTACATATAATTAGTTTGTTATATCTATGATAATTTTGTATTATTGTATTCTAATTGTGATTTTTATGTTGTTTGACAATTTTAGGTAAATTTACAGAATCTGTGTTTTATCTTCAAATGTTTAAGTTCTTTTGAAATTTTTCTTTATATAATTCTTTATAAATAAATTATAAGGCTAAACTTTGTACATGTGAATAGTTATATTTTATACTACTTATTATTGCATTCTTTATACGGATAATTATAAAAGTTAGCGGTTGAATTTTTTTTTAATTATTTGTAGGTTAAAATCCTTGAATAGTCTCCATTTTTATCAGAAATCTCAATTGAGTTCTCCGAATTTAAGTTGTCTCAATTAAGTCCTCATTTTTTAGAATATGTTGCAATTTGGTCTTTTCCGTTATTACAAGACTAACGACGTTAACTTATGTGTCACAAGTTAACTCATGATTTTTTTTTAATTAAAGAAAAAATTACCACGTGTCAAATTAAGGTTCTGTCATGTGACATTGGTTGTGTGATGTGATAGTGATATAATGCCACATGTAATTCTTAGTGTGAAAAATCTCATTTTGGTTGGTTCCTTAATTTGTTATTTTGTCTCAATTAACTTAGTCCAATTTTCATCCCAAACTAAATTGACACAAAATTTAAACTTTTATGGAAATGTTACAATCACATGTTTAACAAGATTAAAATTATTTAAATTTATATTTTACATTAAATTTTATTTAAATTTTGTTTCAAATATTTATATATCAATAATTTCTAGACAAAGATCACAGTTTGTTTAAAAATAATACCTTTATAAATTCAAATTAAAAATTTTAAAACAATTTTATAACAATTGAAAATATTATAAATTGTTAAATAAATTTATTTTAAAATACTTTTATAACAATTTTAAAAAAAAATTGTAACAATTTAAAATGTTATGTTTTTAAATAAAATTTTAAATATATATTTATTTTAAATTTTATAAAGCTGTTTTAAATTTTACATTTGAATTTCTAAAGTTCTAATTTTTAAAACAACTCTAATATTTGTCTATAAATTATTAATATATAACTATTTAAAAACAAAATTTAAATAAAGTTCAATGCAAATTATAAATTTAAATAAATTTAATTGGTTAAAAATATCAATGGTAACATTTATATAAAAGTTAAATTTTGTCTCTATAAGGTCCACTTATATTCTATACCCTAATGCTTAAGGGCTGCCCAATCTAATGGGCCTAAGGGCTGGCCCATGGGGTATCCAAAGCCCCTAAGTCAACCAATCCTCACAATTTGTCTTCACTTTGCAAAGAACAACACTCACTCCCCTCCCTTTTCCTAAAACAGAACCTTTGCTAGGGTTTGTCCCTCCGTCCCATTCAAGCTAGATCGACTTCGTTCTCTCTTCACGTAAGTTAGTTCTTGAACCATAACCCCCTTTTCTAAGTTGTTTTCGTGGTTTATGTTGGAACTCACTGTAGTAAATCCAATCTTCCTTCTGTGCCACTGTTTCCAGTTCTTCAATCTGCTCTTGGATCTGCTATGGTTGTGGGCTTAGGTGTCGAAGTAGTTTGCTAGCTCTTTCCAAGTAAGGGAAGCTAGGGATTTCTTGTTTAAATTCGATTCTTGCTTATTTGCCACTGTTTTCATGATTGTATGGTTGCTATGCTAGTGCTACTGTAAATGTTGAATGGATGTGTATTGTTGTTTGGGTATGATTGTACGGTTGTTGCAGGGAGAACAATGGTGAGACCTAACGTTCTCGCCCAAGCGGCCCAGTCTCATCTAGGCGAGACTTGTAGAAACAGGTCTAAGCTCGCGCTCGAGCTCTCGCTCAGGTGGAGAGCTCTCGTTTTGAGCGAGGTATTATCTCGCTCAGGCGAGAGAGGTTCGCCTAAGCGAGGACGCGTGGGAGCTTGAGGCAAGTTGCTGCAGTTGTAGCCTAGACGAGGAACCTCACCTTTGGGCGAGGGGTGGCTTCGCTCAGGCGAGGAGTGGCTCGCCTAAGCGAGAACTTGTGAGTCTCGCAGGGTTCTCTGTTGGCAATCTCGCCTAAGCGAGAACCTGTAGCTTGAGTGAAGGATCCCTTTCGCTTGAACGAGGGTCCTTAGCTTGAGCGAGACTGGTATGGGATTTTACTCCATGATTGTTCCTTCCGTGCTTTTGGGTTGTTAATTGTATGCTTGGCTTGGAATACTTTATCTTAAGTATGAAATATATGAATATGCATATGAGATCTGATTGTATGGGCTGAACTGTTGAGTTAACATGAGTTTGGCATGAACTGAGTATGGCATGGTTGGTGATAAAAGTGACATGGAATTGGTTTGAGAATGAAATGTTATTGTGGATGAATGGAATATGATGTTGATATGGTTAGGGCGTAATCCCACAATAACTTTGTGGTGGTGCCTCGTTTTGGTTAGGACGTATTTCCATGAGCCTCTAGGTGAGACCTCATGGTGGTGCCTCAGTTGGTCGGGACGTAATTCCATGACCCATGTTAGTGGGAGTTCATGGTGGTGCCTCATCTATATAATTTAGTAAGGATTCAAGGTAAGGTTGCATCCTGACGCTCTAAGGAGTCAGTTAGTCTCACATAGAGCAAACTGACTCTTGTGGTGAGAGTAGTAGGAGGCTTGGAACCCATTAAGGGCTAACCTTGTGTGTGGGGGTTGAGACATTGAAACACTTAGCTCGGGGGAGAGCAGCTCGGTAGAGCAGGGAATGTCCACCACAAGTGCAAGCATTCACTGAATCCGACTAATTATATGTATCCGGATGAGTCGAGTCTGAGTCTTAGTGTATTGTTTGCAAGTCATAACATGATTGGTTGGCTTATGCACCTTGGACTGTGGAATTGCATGTAATAGTATGATCAATTGTTTTTCACTCTAGCTTACCCTTTTGCTTGTTTGATTGCTTTGTGTGTGGCCTTTCTCCTTTTGCGATGATCATCAATTTATTGATGTGAGCAGATGCGAGAGGTACTCGAGGTCAACAAGGAAGAGATGATTCCGCTACTTGGCTCCTTTGGGATAGTCCCTGTTTCTCCGAGTTTTTATTTAGGGTCATGGCCCATGTATTACCTTGTTTTTGAATATTAAGTGTTTACTATCAATTCTGGCACTTGGTTCTGTATTGGCATCTTGGTGTGCCTTGGTTTCCTCTGTGTACTTTTGGATAATTATGTGGAGTGAGGTCATACTCTGAATCTTCGCTCATTATATTATATTGTGTGACATTTTCATTTAATTGAGTTTAATTATTAGATGGAGTGTTACAGTCTCAATTTGGAAGGATAAAATTATTCTAATTTAAAGAAAATATGAGGCTAAATTAAGACAAAATAATAAATATATGAACCAAATTGAGATTTTTTACCTCAAATATAACATGTAAAACTATCATTATCAAGTCATATTGCGACTGCCACGTGGTAGAACCCCTTAATTTGACACGTGAGAATTTTTTTTTTGCTTTTAAATATTTTTAAAAAAATTAAAAAAATTATGAGCAGACATGTGACATATGCATTAATATCATTAATCTTATACTAACATAAATTGAGCAAGTTACAACATAATTTTAAAAAATTTCAAAAAATAAGAACTCAATTGAGACGGTTAAAATATAATGTACTAATTGAAATTTTTGAAAAATATTAGTGTCCTAGAATTTCAACTTTATTTTTAACAAAGATAAGTAAACGACCTGACGCCTATAAAAAAATATTTTATATAGTTAATCTACCAATTAGTTAACCCAAATATTTTAACTGTTAATTATAGAAATTAATTGAATACTTATCAATTAAAAAATAGTATTAGTTTCAATATAACAATATTCCCAAATAAGAATGAGTTTATGATAGAAGTTCGTTAATTTGAATTTCTTTCCTTTCTTCTCGGGCAAGTGTCTTTCTCGTAAACATTTTCAAAATTAATATTTTGAAAGAAAAATAAACATGTTATTTGATATTTGGTTTCAATATGCAAAATAAAAATAAAAAATTGTCATTAAAACGACTGTAACCATAAACTGTAATAGGCGATATTCTAAACAAAGGGTAAAATAAGGAGAGTGAAAAAGTTCATATTTTCAAATTATAAGAATTAAAAAGATTATTTTTGAATCTGAAAGATAAAAACTAAACTTATTTCCAAATTTGAGTAAATATAGATATATATATTTTTTTTCATTTATTTATTTTAAATAAATTGATTGATTACCATATCATATAACAAAAAAAAAATTATTTACTTTATTATCTCTTTTAAAAGTTTGTAAAATTAAAGGGAAAAATATTTTAGTCTGAAAATCAAATGACCATTGGATTGTAAGATGTCATGTTAGAGAAATACAATACCAATTTGATATAACAAGATCTTTAGGAATTAAAATCAGGAAATATCGCACTTGTTAGAACTCAACTGATGTTTAAATATATAACAAATTTTAATTTATGATAAAAAAGATTACTTATCATTTTTCGCCTCATAATTACTTGACAATTATTTGTCTAAATATTATAGTTGTGTTAAGAAAGTATTAAATAAAAAATAATACGGAAAAGTAGATGACCGTGAGATGGAAACATGACATAAGTTTATATTCAACTTTAATAATAATATACAAAAAGAATAAATAAAAAATTAAATTAAATACTTAATGCAAGAGAATCATCCGTATCTCTTAAAATAGTGCAAAACAGCTTAGAAATTTTAAAGCCTTAATTGATAAAATAAAATCTGCAAAAATAACAATTGATATATGGTTGGATATTCTTGAATATTTATGTTTTGTTACAAATACTATCATGAATAATTAATTGCTATATATACAGACACACACTAACAAACTTTATTTTTTTTATCTAATCATACATTATATATATGGCAGGTTTATTAATTTATGGTAACATTGATGGTTTTTACTAATTGACATAAATACCATTTATTAAACTTTATTATCTTTCGAAATTTATTTTATTAAAACATCCGCATCGGTAACATAAGGGCGGGAAATTAAACGATATTAATGTAATCGGTGTGTACAAATTAAAACAAAGAGTATTTTCAATCTGTTGGAGTAACATTAAATGAATTCATATCAAAGATTTAATTTAAATGTTGGCATTGATGTAATTACGTTTTAGTACACCTCTAATGCAAGTCTCTTTACTGTAAAAAACACATAGAACTAAGCCAAGATTTTATTGCAAATATTTCTTCAAATAATGATTACATAGTAATATAATAAATTTTAAAGATAGTGATTTATCATGATTAATCTTGTAGCGAGATAAATACAATGTATAATAGATATAAAAACAGTAATTTTTTAACGTAAGTGGTTAAATATGGAAATTTTGGTGATTGAAGTAGTTAATCATATTATTTCGATTTTTATTGATTGAAAAAAATAATATAATTTGATATTTTTTTCTTATTTAATAATTTAGACATAAATAACATATATTCAGAATAAATAACATAGTCACCCTATACTTTTCATATAATTCATTCTCAATTTTAAAATTTCATTAGATAACTCACTATTGCAATGAAGCATTATTCGAAAAAGAGTTTGAAGCCTCGTGAAGATGAATGTTCAAATTCTGATACAAGAGTGTTGATTGATTTCATGAAGATGTCAAAGAATGGTGATATTACTCGAGAATCATCGAACAATAAGGCAATCAATTCATCTATTTCAGACTCAAGAGATGAAGATGAGAAGATTGGAAATGTGAAAGAAGGAAAGACTTTTTGTTGCAACTATTGTAAGAAAGAGTTTTCTACCTCACAAGCTTTGGGAGGACACCAAAACGCACACAAACAGGAACGAGCTATGGCAAAACGTGTTGAAGCTTTTGATGTTAGTGGGTTAGGACATTTTCCTTATTCCTCTTATTATTCAAGTTTATATAACTTTCATCATTCCCTTTATGGAGGGTCCTTTAATAGGAAACTTAGGGTCAGAAAGGACTCCATGATTCAGAAGCTTCCTTGGATTCCAAGGTATGAACATTCATTGTTTAAAAGGAATAATGGAAGATTGAGTTCGTCAATATTTGATGGGTTTGAACCTATGAAAAGTGATTATCAAATTCCAAAGAGTGATGCAACTCCAAACCTGAGAGTAGAGAATGATAATGGTAGAAGTAGTGATAAAGTTGAAACACTACCTCTTTTTACAGATGTTGTCAACAATTCTTTAAGTCAATCCGAGATCACAAAACTTGATGATCCTTTCATTCCAAAAAGATCTTCTGATGGATCATCCTTCAATATTGAGTTGACACTCAAGCTTTAAATGTCTCTTTTATTGTTTTTTCTTTCTTTCTTGTAGAGTTTTATTGTCTAAAATGTTGTTTAATTTTGAATTTATGTGGACATTATTACATATTTTTCTTTATTTTCTTGTTTGAGTTATTTGTTTGATGTAAGTACGTAATTGTGACCTTTTAATTGAAAACCTATAGATTTGTGATTGATTAATGAGTTTCTAAGAAAGATACAATTTGGAAAAGAACTTTCGCGCAAATGAAATTTGTTTTCTGTATACTAAGTATTACAATAATATTTGTCTCCGTAAACATGGTAAAATGTATAGTATATATCCTTTACACAAAATTAGTACTTGACAATTTTTGTATATGACGGTACAAAAAATTTGTATTATCAATAAATAATATTATTTTTTTTAAAATAATATTATTTTAAAAAATAGAAGTAAAATATATTTTTTTTAAATTTAATTTTATTAAATGTACATGTAACTATAAATCATAAAAATTAAAAAGATAGTATAAAAAAAATTAATATTTTAAATAAAAGTAATTATGTAATATAATAAATATTTTGCAAATAGGTTAGAAAAATTAACTGTAATGATGATTAAAATGTGGGACAAACATTCAAAAAACTAATTATTTATTCTTTTAAAAAAATCACCTAATTTTAAAAATATGCATATCATGGATTAAAGTGCATAAATACAAGATGTTCTAATTTTCAAAATAATTTTTATAATAATCAATTATATTAACTATATTGACTGACTAACAGAAGAATTTCAATTTCAGATAGCAATCACGTTGTGTAGAATATTAGAAATATATTTCCATTTTTATAACATATAAATTTACAAATAAAATAAATAAATAAATAAAAGAATAAATTAACTTTCTAATAACACGGAGAAAAAATATATATGAGTAAAAAATAAATTAACGTTTATTTGTAAAAAAAATTGGCGCATATGGCATCCTTCTAAAGGCTAGCTAATTGGCTTGTTTAAATCCGAAACTAACTCCGGGTCCCGACATTCTTACTCTATTTTTTTTTTTTATAATTTTATTCCCATAGTAATAACTAAATTTGGAATTTATTAAGTATTCTCAAGAAATTAAACAAATTAACAAAATATATTTGCGGACGTATTGATGCATTTCTTGAATTAGAGTGCACATACAACTCAATTGACTAATTTTTTTTAAAAAATTAATAATGTATTTCATGGATTAAAATGTATACGTGTGAGATATTCTAATTTTTAAAATAATTTTTACAATAATCAATATTTGAAACACTTATCGGTAAAATAAACATAAATAATAAGATAAATATTTTAATATATTATTTTCTAATATTAGAATAGATTTATTGTTTGGTTATGACAAAATGTGTAATAACTAATGTTATTATTCATGAATACTATTTTTTATTGAAACATTTATAAAATAAATAAATAAAATCAACTTTTTAACGGGTTTTTATAATCTTTAAAAAAAGTTAGCTTTGAAAGTTGTCGTGGTATCAAGTAAAAAAATAGTGTTAGTTCAGTAGAACAGCATTTCCAAATAAGAATGAGTTCTTAATAGAAGTTCGTTAATTTGAATCTTTTCTTTCTTTTTGGGTCCAAGTGTCTTTCTCATGAACATTTTCAAAATGAATAAGAAAAACAAACATGTTATTTGATATTTCGTTCCAATAATGCAAAATAAAAAATAAATTGTCATAAAAACGACGTGTAATAATTAATTGTAATAGGCGGTCTTCTAAACAAGAGTAAAATAAAGAGAGTGAAAAAGTTTATATTTTCAAATTATTTATTTATATATATATATATATATATATATATATATATATATCATCGCCATCTATATTTCTAGATTGAAATAAGTATTATTTTAGAAATATTTTCGCAAATGAGTTTTCTTAGACAAATTTTAAGACAAAGAAATGATACACAAACGATATAATTTTTTCATTTATTTATTTTAAATAGGTTGATTGATTACCATATCATATAACAAATAAAATTATTTAATTTATTATCTTTTTTAAAAGTTTGTAAAATTAAAGGGAAAAATATTTTAGTCTGAAAAACAAATGCCAATTGGATTGTAAGCTGTCATGTTAGATAAACACTACACCAATGACAATTTGAGATGACAAGATTTTTTGTAGGAATTAAAATAAGGAAATATCATACTTGTTAGAACTCAAATTATGTTTAAATATATAGCAATTTTTAATTTATGATAAAAAAGACTACTTATTATATTTTTCCCGTAATTACTTGACAATTATTTGTGAAAATATTATAGCTATGTTAAGAAAGTCTTAAACAAAAAATAATACGGGAAAGTAAATGACCGTGAAATGGTAACATATAACAAAACTTTATATACAACAGTAACAACAATATACAAAAACTATAAATAAAAATAAAATAAAATACTTAATGCAAGAGAACCATCAATATCTTTAAAACAGTACAAAACAACGTGAGCTAAGAAATTTTCAAATCTTAATTGATAAAATAAAATCTTAAAAATAACAATTTATATGATTTGATGCTTAAATATTTATGTTTTGTTACAAATACTATCATGAATAATTAATTGCTATATATATATATATATATATATATATATATATATATACGCACTAGCAACTTTATTTTTATCTAATCAGACATTGTATATATGGCAGGTTTATTAATTTATGGTAACTGTTTTCAATTTTCTGTTAATTATGATTTTTACTGATTGACGTAAATGCCATTTATTAAACTTTATTATCTTTCGAAATTTATTTTATTAAGACATCCGCATCGGCAAGATAGGAGCGGGAAATTAAACGATATTAATGTTGGTATATACAAATTAAAACAAAGAGTATTTCAAATCTGTTGGAGTTGGAGTAATATTAAATGACTTTATATCAAAGATATAATTTAAATGTTTGCATTGACTGTAATTACTTTTTAGTACATCTCTAATGCAAGTTTCTTTATTGTAAAAAACAAAGAGAACTAAGCCAAGATTTTATTGCAGATGTTTCTTTAAATGATTAAATTAATTAACAATATGGTAACACAACAAATTTTAAAGACACTGATTTATCATGATTAATCTTGTAGCAAGATTGATACAATGTATAACAGACGTAAAAGTAGCAACTTTTTAACATAAGTGGTGGTTAAATATGGAAATTTTGATGATTGAAGTGGTGGATAATATTATTTTGATTTTTATTGATTGAAAAAAAAATGTGATTCTTTTCTTATTTATTAATTTAGACATAATAGCACTAATTCATAATAAATAACGTAGTCACATTATACTTTTCACATAATTCATTTTCAAACTTCAAAATTTCATCATATCCATTATTGAAATGAAACATTGACGAAAAAAGAGTTTAAAGCCTCATGAGGATAAAATTTCAAATTCTAATACAAGAGTGTTGATTGATTTCATGAAGATGTCAAAGAATGGTGATGTTACTCAAGAATCATCAAATAATAGGACAATCAATTCATCTATTTCTGATTCAAAAGATGAAGATAAGGAGATTGAAAATGTGAAAGAAGAAATGATTTTCTGTTGCAACTATTGTAAGAAAGAGTTTTCTACCTCACAAGCTTTGGGAGGACACCAAAACGCACACAAACAAAAACGAGTTTTGGCAAAACGTGTTGAAACTTTTGATGTTAATGGGTTAGGACATTTTCCTTATTCCTCTTATTATTCAAGTTTATATAACTCTCACCATTCCCTTTATGGGAGGTTCTTTAATAAGGCACTTGGAGTCAGAAAGGACTCCATGATTCAGAAGCTTCCTTGGACTCCAAGATATGAACATTCATTGTTTAAAAGGGATAATGACACATCAAGTTCGTCAATATTTGATGGGTTCAAAATTATGAAAAGTGATTATCCAATTATGAAGAGTGATGCAACTCCAAATATGAGGAAAAAGAATGATAATGGTAAACCAGTGGTGAAGTTGAAACAGTGTCTCTTTTTACATATGTTGCCAACAATTCTTTAAGTCAATATGTAATCACAAAACTTGATGATCGATCCATTTCGAAAGGAACTTCTAATGGACCAACCTGCAATCTTGACTTAACACTCAAGCTTTAAATGTGACTCTTTTACCGTTTCTTTTTCTTTCTTGTAGATTTTCATTGTCTAAATTGTTGTTTAATTTAAAATTTATGTTATTACAACATAAATTTATGTTTGATATATGTAATTTTGACTTTTGTGTGAAACTATTCATACAATATTCATATTATGTTTGAGTTTGCCTAAAATAATATAATATTCATATCGTAATTCCTACAGGCTTCATGGAGTACCTATCCTTATATATATATCAATCTCCTTTTGTGTGAAAATATAATCATTATTCACAAGAAACATATAAACAAAAACAATAAAGTAGTGGTGAACTACCACTTCAAGCTTTAACATATAAGAAACAATATCAATACACACAAAGTTTACTCAAGACCATTCCCATATATAATAAAATAACTCATATAATAATTGTATGTTCTAAGAAGATGGTATTAAGTCTTTAATCAAAGACAAAATGCTCATATAAAAATACTTTATATGTATATCTCATGATCTAACCATTATCATAAATTTCATCTATGTAACATTGTATAATGAGTGGTTTCATGTATATCTTATTAAATATCAACAACTATTTATCTCCAATGAGATAATATAAGTTTTCATCAACTCTTTTCACCTAATATATTTGTTTATCTGACTTATTGTATATGTAAACTTGAATATGCCATAAAATCTCCTAATATAGTACTCAAACTATAAAGAGTTCACTTAATAGTATATAATCAAATAATACATTATAGTTATTACTAAAATCTCAAACCATATGTCGTCGTTATAATCTTAATCCGCTCATATACATTCAAAAGTACATCATAAATTACAAGTAACAAAAATAAATATGCAATTAGTCTAAATTTGTAAAATAAAAAATAATTAATGATAAATGAACAATTCCATCCATAAAAGTGTGGTGTTGTCACTTTGGTCCGTTAAGGTAGCATAATTATTAAACAAAAGTATACGTATGTTTTTTATGTAGATAACAAATTTGAAACTTTTTTTAATTTGTTTGACCCCACATACTTTCCAAGACTAGACTGACAATGCTAGACTCTTAGAGATTAAACTAATAATTTTGCTTTCTATATCTCCATAATTAACTCCTTACTAAACAGATTCCTTTTAAGTTATAATTTAATCCATAAGTTTAATTTCTTTACACTTTCATTTTATATTTTCTTTCTTCTGTCGGACTCTTCTCTCTTATGTAGGAATGGATAAAACTCATGGGTATTCGATCGGTATTCATGAATAATTTTTATCCACGAGTAATAGATATTTTAATATCTATTTATAAATAAGTTGAGTGTAAAATATCATATTATCTATATTTAAAATATTTGTTATTAATTTAAATTTATTTTATATTATATATTTTATTAGGTTAAATTTAATTAGAACTAAAATTTAATTTAATTTATATTATATTTTGTACTTTTTTAATTTTATTTAGATTTTTATTTAAAAAACATAAAATATTTTCTTAAATAAGAGAATTGTGTATTATTCATAAATTATAAAATTCGTCGGTAAATATACAAATGATAAGTATTGATAGACTTTGCCTATGAATAAAATTTGTTGTGATTGGATTATGTGTAATCGCTTTTATTATAATAATAGAAGAAAAGAAATTTTTGAATCGAAAACAAAATTTTGTGGTAAATAATTCAGTTATATTATTCAATATTTAGTGGCCACAAATTTTTTGATAAAACATGGTTTGTACATTGTTATAGGTCCAAAGTTTATTAGAAAATTTCTATCATCATTTCCGATATTATCTTTGGTTTGTTTGTGGAATAAGAAAGTAAGAAAAATTTGATTAATATATATATATATATATATATATATATATATTATTTAATCATAGTAAAAGCACGTAACAATATGAAGTACAACAATAAATGAACATCAATCAATGAAAAAAAATATCAGGAACGAGACTTTGGTTACCAATGTAATCAGTACAGTATTAGAAAGAATTTAGTTAAAAGAAAAAACTAACAGTAATCATTGTTTTGAGTAATATAAATAAGATGAAGGGTGAAAGTATGGGAGAGAGGAAAAACAAAAATAGAGAAGAGCTGCTAATGCAAAAGAGAGAGTGAAGATAAGTAGTAAGAATAAAGAGGAAAAATTTATATATCATCAAAGTCTTAATACAACTTTAATGTATTTTCCAACACAAGTAAGGTTAAGGTAAGGGGAGGATGCATATACTATTTTATCTTTTTACTTTTATTATCTTTTTTATCTCTTCATAATTATTTTTATTTATATATTTACCTTAAGTGAGGTGTTCTTAACCTCATTCTAATTCATATTTAGTATCCGTTCTTATTTATTTATTTATATTCATCTCTAGTTGTTCATTAGTTCTATTTATTTTATTTATATTTTCTCTCATTTATTTATTTATATTTATCTCAAATTACGTACTGGTCTCCTCTATTCATTATATTTGTTTTTAGTTATGCACTAATCCTATTTATTTATTTATTTATACAATTATATGATTTAATATCAAAATAAAACTACTTATAATAAATAAAGATTTGATTATTATAGTTGGAGGTATGATGTTGGGGTTGAATGAGTAATTAGTACTCAAGATGAGATGTTCTTAAGTTACTTGTTGGCCATGATGAGACTCAATTATCCTGACTAGTTATTATATTATATTAGTTTTCTTCCTTTCCAACCCACAATTAATTCATTACAAACCATTAGATAATTAGGTAAAGGCCATTAATTCATCTATTTCCTATTCAAAAGATGTAGATAAGAAGAAGAATGCAAAGGTAGAACAAACAAAGACTTTTTCTTGCAATTATTAGAACAAAGATTTTTCTACTTCACAAGCTTTGAAAGGACACAAAAACACACATAAACAAGAACATGTTGTTGTAAAACATCGTCAAGGTTTTGATGCTAGAGAGGGTTAACACATTTTCCTTTTTATTCAAGTTTATATAACTCTCATTCCCTTTATGGAGGGTGCTTTAATAGTACACTTGGGATAAAAAATGACTCAATGATTCAAAAGCATCCTTGCACTCCAAGATATGAACATTCATTATTTAAAAGGGATAATGGTATACCAAATTCGTCAATATTTGATGAGTTTGGACCTATGAAATGGGATTATCAAATTCTAAAGAGTGGCACAACTCCAAATATGAGAGTAAAGAATGACAATGATAAAACCAATGTTGAAGTTTAAACACAGACTCTTTTTACATATGTTGTCAATAGTTCTTTAAGTCAATTCAGAATCACAAAACTTGATGATCATTTAATTCCAAACAAATTTTATGATGGACCATCCTGCAATCTTGATTTGACTCTCAAGATTTAAATGTGACTCTTTTATTGCTTTTTGCTTTCTTATAGAATTTTATTTTATAAAATTTTGTTAATTTGAAATTTATGTAGACATTATTACAACATTTTTCTTTATTTTCGTGTTTGGGTTATTTGTTTGATATATGTAATTGTTACTTTTTTTTAATTGAAAATATATAGATTTGTGATTGATTAATGAGTTTCTAAGAAAGATATACTTTGGGAAAATAACATTTGAGCAAATGAAATTTGTTTTCTGTATATTAAGTATGACAAAAAATTTGCAATATACACATCAAAGGTGTACCGTATATATTTATGTATAGATGGGTATAAGTACATTAACTATCCCTTATTAATAGGTGGATATAAGATACTCCTTACATATTATTGGTAATTTTTATTTGAATGTATTTTTTAAAATTAGAAAATAAAAATAAATTTATTGATTAGAAAAATATTAATAATTAAATAATTATTTATAATTTAATTTTATAGAATAATGTTTTTTATCTCTACTTATAAATAAAGAGATATCTCTCTTTGTGTAAACAATTTTTATTTCCATTTTACCCTTTTTATAATATAATTATTAACTGATTTTTTTAAAAACTATAATTGTTAGCTAATTTTTTATAACTAACTGCTTTTTTTAAATATTTTGTATAAAATTGTTACAAGTTTTTTATCTTAATTGTATTTGTAGTTTCTACTGCTGACATTCATGTACCTCTTACTATTCTCATTGTTTTTCTCTAATATATTTACTTAGTTAACTTACATATATCATTAACTTATAATACAATATAAGTATTTAAAAAATACGAAATTATGAATTATGTAATTAAAATTATTTTTAAAGACATTAATTTTATATAAATTTGTTTTAATACATCTAATAATCACAAATTACTTAGGAGTTAATGTCAAATATAGATTTAATACTCTGTTTTCCTTCAACCTTTCGGAGGTGTCATTTAAGAAAAATTGTGACAGAATTTCAAATTTTAAAGCACACAATATCTCAAATGTTGTAATTGATCTTGACAATGTCACTTGACTTAGGATCAACATAAAATCTATACTTATACCATCTTACATAAAATCTATATTTATACCATCTCAATTAAAATGTATACTTATAGCATCTCAAACTGAGATGTCTTAATGAATTTATGAATGAAAAAAATTTATCATTGGAGATATATTACGTAAAGTTAAACAAAGTCTTAAATAAAAATCATTTGGAAGATAACTAAGTAAAAATATAAATTATATTGATTTTATTGAGGGTTTTTGAATTTTGTATTTTTGGAAGATAATTGAATATATGTAACTTAAAGAATGATATGACAATATGAAGGCCATAAAATATAATGCGAGAATCACAAAAAAATAATTTAAAAAACTCTTTTAAAGAGTCTTTATAGGAGATATTCTTAGAGGTACAACTTATTTGAATTTATTTATTAAAAAACTTAATATTTTATGATGAAATTTTATTTACATTATAGTTTAAGAATATGTTTTTATTCAAGTTATATTTTAAGGAATAATTTTTAAATCTAATCATACATTGTATATATGGAAGGTTTATTAATTTATGGTAACTGTTTTTAATTTTCTGTTTGTAAACGATGATTTTTACTAATTGACATAAATGCCATTTATTAAACTTTATTATCTTTCAAAATTTATTTTGTTAGAACATCCGCATCGGTAAAATAAGAGTGGGAAATTAAAAGATATTAATTTAGTGGGTGTATACAAATTAAAACAAAGAGTATTTTCAATCTGTTGGAGTAATATTAAATGAATTCATATCAAAGGTATAATTTGAATATTTGTATTGAATATAATTACTTTTTAGTACACCTCTATTGCAAGTCTTTTTAATTTTTATTTTTTTAGTTTCTAAAATATAAGAAAATAATGTCCTCCGGAAAAGACCCAAATAACCCTACTTACATTTTTGACAGCGGTCTCATTTTTAGGTTTTTTGGTCAGTTTGCTGGCCATTTTTATTTCAGTTTCTGACGAATGTATCCCTATGATCAAGCTTCGATTTCGTTCGATTGTGTGGCCAAAGAAATCATTTTCGATTTCTCGCCTTAGATGGAAGAGTACCGCATGATTTGATTGATTTGCATGGATTAATTAATGAGCTCAGTTCCTTTGCGATCAAATTTAAAAATTGTTTCAGCTGGGTTCTTTCCTTCTTTCTCAGTTTTTACTCTCCGTTCTACGGTATCTTCCCCCATCTTCTTAAGGTTTTCCATTTCTTTGGTTTTTGTGGGTGAGTCTTTATTTTTTTTGTTTTCTGAGTTTGTTGTGGATTTGGGATATTAGGATTATTTATGTTTGTTGTCTTTTTAGTTGGTTCAGTTTTGATGTTGTAGTTTCGTTTGTTTTTTTTTTGTTGTTTCGGTTTTGTATGGTTTACTAGGTATGTATTCTGTGTTTTTGAGTTTCATGAGTTATGGTTTCCATTTCTTCTTTCCGTGTAAGAGTTGCTGTTAGTTTTTTGTCAGATTCTGTAGTTGGTGTTATTTACGTTGTTTGTATGTTATATAACTTTAAGATATTGAAAAATCAAACCTATATAATGCATAACTGGACTTTTCAGGGGCTGAGAGGGTCACCAAGTCTTCGAGCTCATCTGTTTCACCCCGTGGTATACCGGAACTGTATGAGGAGAAGGGTCAGAATTTGAAGGTCTTCTCCCTCTCAGAGCTCAAGCGTGCACCAAGTGATTTCAACATGCTTTTTAAGATAAGAGAAGGTGGATTTGGAAGTGTGTTTAAAGGTTCAGTGCAGCCTGCTGATGGGAATGGGAATCCTGTTGTAGTTGCCATCAAAAGACTTAACAAGGATGCATTACAGGTATGAGATGAGACTCAACAATTTTCTTGGGATGTAATTGGTCAGAGACTTTTGCATACAAATTCTTATGTTTATGGTTCAAAGCATTTAGAGTCCAATGGTTACCATTTCAAGTGGGTATTCATGGAACAGTTACGCATATAACAAATTTTGTTACATTTTGGATTTACAATTTTTTATTCTATTTGGCAGCGTGCGTAATTTAAGTGTATTTTTACCACGATTGAACATTGATCAGTTTCTGGAGTCCACAACTCCTTTAGTCCCAGCTCAATATTTAGCTAAGGTTGATCTCATCTTGTCCATTATGCATCTTTTCCTTTATGCAATTATGCAGTTGAGCTATCTTATGAGTGATGGTATTTACTTTGCTGGACTTGGAGACTACAACAATCTGCACTTAGTGTATTATGTTTGAGTGTTTTTATTCTTAAAGCAAGTTAGTAGTAAAACTCAGTGTGGATTTTTAATCAAATGTTCAAAAAATCAATTTTGGACCAAGAATCAATTTGTCAGAATGAACTAATTATCATGTTGACTGATATATATATAAATGTAATCTTGAATGATTCAACGTTAACAGCTAAACAAACACATGCTTTTTTGTCTGTTTTTCTGTTCGTATCTGACTTACAGTTGATGGAATGCTAAATCTTGCGGAAATATTTTACCAGCTTTAGGCATAAGATTGATGAATTTCACTCTTATTTCGCCAGCTTACTTACTCTGGACTTGCTTTTGTTTTGTTGTGGGTGTAGACAACAATGAGAGGTTGGAAGACTTGTGATGTAGAGTATCAATCTTACTTTGCCCTGAATGATCTCTGGGAATCGTTTAAGGAGTGGAGTGTATATGGAGCAGGAGTCCCTCTGGTACTTGATCAAAGACAGTCTGTTGTCCAGTACTATGTTCCTTATTTGTCGGCTATTCAGCTATATAGTCAATCAGACAAGAAGTCAAATACTAAGCCAAGGTATTAACAATTTCTCATCTCAATTATGAGACACTTTTTTTAACTTGTATTCTTTCTTTATTCTCCTTCTTTATTTCTGGCCACTGATTCCACTATGTTGTCAATGTGGTTCTGTACATGTGAATTTACTGTTGCAATTTTAATAGTATGCTAATCCATTGCTTCATCTTTTTGTAGCGCAAGGAAATGGTCAATATTATAAAGGTGACGTTTCGATTCAAATGAGCAGGCTATCTGTACACGATAAGCACAATAGAATGCAAGAGGGATTTTATAGCGATGACAGTGAAACTGGGAATCCTCAAGATCTTCCTTTTGAGTATTTTGATCATGACCCTCCTTATAGTTGTGAACCATTGACGGACAAGGTTAATACTGGTTTCAATTAATGTGTGGCTGCTGTTAATTTAAAAGGTACATATTATATGTTTTTTTATTTGGACAGATACTTGATCTTGCACGGCACTATCCTAGCCTCAAGTCACTGAGAAGTTGTGATTTATTGCCAGTTAGTTGGATGTCTGTAGCATGGTGAGAACAACTTGATTTTTTGATTTAATAGCTATTGCTGCATTTTCTATTCATCTTTCAGGTATCCTATATATTGAATACCCACTGGTCCAACATTAAAAGATTTAGGTTGCAAGCTGTAAATAGGAAGCTCACAGCCATGAACAAGCTTCTCATGGAGGAGAATGATAGGTTGCAGAAGCAGGTGTCTTAGTTGGTTTACGAAAATGGCTACTTTCGCCAACGCACCCAGAATGTATCACCTTTCTCAACTGCGTTCTTTTTAAAAAAAGTTTATTCATTTATCTTTGTAGTATTTTAACAACTTAGTCTCAGGGTAAATTGTTCTCTTTCTGCCCTTTACTTATTTTACGTGCATTAGAATTGAATTGGAATGTTGTTCTCTCTGCAGACTGCGCTTCCAACCAAAGACACGAGCTGTGAGTCGGCGGTGACTAGCGGTCAACACAGTTTAATCAGATTTTATTGCTACTGATCACCATTGAGAATTATTTGTCTTTCGAAGAAGATCAACGTTACCGAGACATGAACTTCAGCTCTGAAATACAAGTGCAAGAAATATTGGTTTCTTTGGTGTTGGTTATCTTGTGAGTTGTGACTACTAACTAAATGAGGATGTAACAATTGTAATTTTCAAATTCTTTGGTAAGGTAATACGAACACAATTTTGGTACAAAATGAAATGTTATTATCGTAAAATAATATCATTTTATTATTGTAAAATAATTTTATTTTTGTACTTCAATTTTAAAATATATTTTTTATGCTTTAAAATTCAAAATAATATTTTTTTAGTGACTTAAAACAACCTATTACATCTATGTAAAAGTGAGGTGGACCAAATTTCATTGTTTCATTTAAATATGAATAGATACATGTTAGCATCAACTTTTCACTTGAATCTTAGGAGGTTTATTCGTTTGATCTATGTTTAATTTTCTTTTTATTTATTTTATTATTGTTAATTGTTAATGTATATTCTAATTTCCAAAATTAGAAAAAAAAATAATATTAATTTTTTAATTCAAAAATAAAAGAAAATTATTTACTTGAACCAAAACAAATGTACAAGTTCATAATTATTCTGTCAAATTTTTTTAACACAAAAATAAATGATTTTTTAATACATATCACTAATAAAT
>Ga0214544_1003935_pt1 | contig 30208 bp, 14 predicted proteins | sample CNSS3metaG_FD_160074 | JGI IMG/M metagenome (GOLD analysis project Ga0214544, IMG submission 160074) | Root nodule microbial communities from cowpea collected in UCLA plant growth center, Los Angeles, California, USA - CNSS3 | ecosystem: Host-associated > Plants > Roots > Nodule | place: USA...
TGGCGGGGACGGGTATTATGGCGGGGATACGTACATCCCCATACCCATCCCCATACCCAATTGAAAAAGTCGGGGATTCCCCATACCCATACCCATACCCAGTCAATGCGGGGATTCCCCGTCAAAATGGGGACGGGTTCGGGCAATACCCACGGGGACGGGTTTATTTGCCATCTCTAGCCGGACCGGGTTCAAATTTTTTTGGCTCGCTAAAAAGTGAGTCGGGTTGAGTCAGCTCACTAACTCATCAACCCGTGGTGGGTCGAGCCGAGTCGGGCCGAATTATCCGTTTTGACAGCTCTATCAACAAGCATAGATATATCATTTTCATTCATGGATTAAATAAATGAGATTATTTGGTTTACAAATATAAGTTGTCTTAAGATTTTGAAGTGAAATCGGAAGTCATGTTTCCTTATACGTAGACTGAACTGATGTCTCACAGTATTGTATCTCTTTAATAATTTTTCATGAAAAATTCATAAAAAATAAGTAAAAATTTATCATCACATCTTATCCAAAACATTAATTTAACAAGTTTATATGTTTTTATTTTTATATGATGTTCATGTTTCTCATATTTAATCAATGTAAAATTTAAACTCATATTTAGATATATTAATTGTCTTTTTCTCAAAATTTAGTTTGTCTTTTTTCTTATTGGTGCATCCCCTCAAACGAAAATATTTCAAATCAAAGTATCTTTTACTTGTACATTTGACTAAAAACACAGGTATCTCGTACACTTGCCTGAATTTTCATTCACGAAAGCTTTTGATTCAGAGACCTTGTACGAACTTTCAGCTCTAATACTTAGATCTTTAAGAGGATTGAGAATTTTTCAGCAGGAAACATCTCATGAAATAGGTTGGAATTGTGCGACAGCTTTGATGAGTACACCTTCTAGTTTCTTACTTTCTTGATCTTAATTCGGGAAGGATACATTGTTTGTAGTTTGATTCTGTCAATTCTAATTAGAAAAATACAATGCATTGTTTGTAGTTTGCTTCTGTCAATTCTAATTAAGAGGAGAGACCATAATTGCCATTAATTGTTGTTGGCAAGAAGCTTTATGGGCCGAAGGAAAATGAGATATAACAAAAAAGTTAATTAATCTAAAACTTACCATATTCTGCAAATTAATTGAATATTGGAAGTGGTATCACATAGCAGAGAATGAATGAACTGAAGCCAGTTTTAACCTTTAAGGCAAAATGTTTGTAATTAAGTGAATAACTCATTATTAAGAGTAGTGGTGCTTCAAAATTTTGAAATATTTTTCCCAACATTTATTTTTTAAAACCATTGAAAACGTACGTGGTATTCTTCAGCCTTAGTAAAAAACTGCCATTCCAGATGAGAAAATGCATATCAGGATCACTTTTTTTTACTACAAAAAGATGAAGAAAAGATAAATGTTTGAGATAATGAGATGAAAAAATAGAATAAATACCCTAATTTTTATAAATTATTGGTATAATAAGTTTATACGCGATGAATCAATTAAATTTTGAAAAATAATTATTATAAAGTTAACAGTATACATGATAGTTTAGATTAGGTACTAAAAAAATATTTAAAAGATGACCGATGGATTTTAGTTAAATTAATCGCAAATAGCCCTAATCAGACAAAAAAATAAATTAGGCTGACAAAATACATTAGATCATCCAAGCAACCACTTTAACTTTTTTCTTTCTTAATTTTATGGATCCAGTTGGAACTCTTCAGCTTGTTTTTGACCAATCATATTTAACATGTTAGAGGATGATAGGACAAGTATACCTACAACCTTTTTTAAATTTATTGATGAATGGATATTACGTTAATATTTGTTTTTACCATTTCTTAATTTTGTTACGTTAATACATTCATTTAAATCTTAAATTATCTATAAGTGGTTAGAATCTAAGTATCAAGAAAATGAGATGGGGTAAATGTTTTAAGCAACTGATCCATCTCCCATATTTCCCAGGTCAATATAACAGAGTGAGTTGATCTATTTTATCATCATTATTACAAAAATTCATAGTTTTATAGAAATCACCTTTTGCCAAAAAATATTTAATAGCAATTTACTTAAGGTTCCTACAAGTTTAGTTTATGACAACTTTCTCTTAGATTCGTTTAACCTAATTCTGGCATACTAAAAAAATTCGTGTCTAACGTACAAACTGAAAAGAGTCAGAACTTGGTTCAAGATTCCCGAAACCAGACCCACAGCCCAACCCAGGCTAAGATTCCTGGCAGCTAAGATGTTCTTCTTTTGATAAAGCGATCTTATCTTTCATTTGGATTGTAAAACAATACAAATTGCTGTTATTAAACTTAAACATATACTTTGCAATACTTGCATACAATAAACAAAAAAAATATTTATATGCATAAATTACGTAAATATCTTCTGCAGTCACTATCCTTAAGGTGGGTATGAATATAGGAGTCTTGGTGAGAGAATAATTTGCTTAGTCACACATGTGTGCTTGTTTTTTGTATGTGATTTGATATGTTTTAGGGGTTATTTTTCTGATAATTACATATCTGAGACGGATTAAGGGAGAAGTAGTTGACGTTAGTTAAATATTATATTAGTAGTCGTAAGTACCTAATTAAATTGATTAGGATACAATAATGAATGATGCGCTGAGACGTGGCTGGTTACATAGTTTACGTGTTGAAAAATACTGCGAATGGATTAGGCTATTTAGTTTGGCGAAAACAGGACAAATGATGTGAGAAGTGGAACAAACAGAAGCAATTGGTAAATTGATGTATGCAGATTGAAACCGCGTCATTTTTCATGTATTTTTACGTCTCTCACTCTCACTTTCATAGCTTCCCCTTCTATTCCTGGGACCTCAACGCACTCACCTCGCTCCCACTTTATTCTTCTCACTTCATTCTCCTACGCGTTCGAATATGTTCTTCACTTAAACTTTCCACTTTTCAACGCCCTCCACTCCTTTCTTAAGCACTTCTCTCACAAAACACCAATATGGTTAAGCTCTTGTTCTCACTTGAATTTGACTTAAAGCTAAGATGATCGTTGTCAATATATAAGAACCACCTAAGCCCAACTTCAAACTGCTGCTATTACCTCTTTTCCTTTCCTTTCCTTTCACTTTGTTCTTTTCTTTCTTTTATTGACTTTTGAAACCTCAGACTCCGAATGGAACGTGCAGTTCTTGATGGTATCATCAATAGGCTGCTCGAAGTCAGAGGCAGGCCCGGCAAACAGGTGCAACTTTCTGAGCCTGAAATCAAGCAGCTTTGTCTTGTCTCCAGGGATATCTTCTCCAACCAGCCCAACCTCTTGGAACTCGAGGCACCCCTCAAGATCTGTGGTACTTTTCTTTTCTTTCCCCCCTCAACCACATCTTTCTATTTCTTCCTCAATTTTATTATTGCATCATCGTCTGAATTTTGTGACCTTGTTGTGTCTGAGTTAAAGCTATAGGAATAATGATTCTTTTCTTACAACAGTTATGGTCAAAATTTGCTTAAGATTATAGGAAAACGATCGTTGTTATTATTGAATTGGAGATCAAATTCGAAACAACTTTTTTTTCTTTTCTTATGTTGTTGGGGGTGTGTATCATCACTGAAAATTTTGGTCTTTAAGTGAATCGTGTTTGTCTGCGACGCTGCCTCTGTCATCACTGAAATGGGATAAGGCCTTGTTATTGTTTTTATTGATAATGTTGTTTTTGATAAGGTTGTGTTTGTCTTATTTTTCCTAGACCCCTAAATTCTCGTCCATTAATATTTGAATATTAATAATAAGTTGAGTGCCTGGAAATACGAGTTTTTATTAGATTCTTTAGATCGATTCATATTTGATCATATTTAAGTAAAATAAACCCTTCCCCTTGAAAGAGGTATGTTAAATTATTAAATTTTTTTTTTTTTTTTTTTGGGACGTTAAATTGTCTCTTCTTACTCTGTTAAAGTGATTGTTTCATAGAAGTTTGGTAAACTTTGATGTGTTGTAGATAATTGATTGGGTTAGAGGTAGCAACATAGTTGCGTTTTCTTCCTCTGTCGTGATGCCTTTGCACGTTTTATTTTTTAGAAATAGAAGTGTGCTAAATTCAACTGAGGTTTTCTCGTAACCTACTGTGTCAGGCCTTATCTAAGTTTGGATTTATCATAGCATCAATAAGAGTCTTTTATCTTCAGAAGGAATTTAACGAAGCAAAACTCTGGTTGTGGTCAATTGTACTAGCAAATGTCTCCCATATTTTCACTTGTAAATACTGAAACATGAATTTGTTCCCTCTGCGATTCAAGTACCTTAATTTACTACGAGTTGAGAAGCATCTCTGCCGCTAAAGAAATTATTAAGCAATCATAACACATTCAAAATTTGCAATAAAAAATTAATAGCATTTTTTATTACATGTCATACAAAGATTAACAGGGGTTACAGAGTAGTCCAAGGCCATCTAATATTATCTTCTCCCGGTATATATTTATTAGAGTACGATTTACCCACATGGAGAAGCTATTGACCTAAGTGTTTTTCATGCACTTCAACTGAAAAACCAGTATGGTATACATGAAATGTATATTATGTATATTTTCTTTGAATTTTTGTTAGTTATCTTAATTGGTAGTGGTAATATTGGAAAAAATCTATTGGACTCAAACTTCTTGAAAAGACATTTAAGAATGATACACACTGATCTGGTGATTTGCAATATACTCAAACTTCTATACTTGTCTTCTAAGATTAGTTTTCCCCTAGTTGATGTGTTAAGTTTTCGATGACTTAGAAGTGTAATTGTATCTGCTCCTTTGAAATAGTCGTTGCTTTCTTTCTTAAGGTTTGAAGTGGTCTTCTAGCTGTTAAATTAGCGAAACAAGTTCCGGAAGTAGTTAAATTCGTCTATTTAGGTTTTAAGCACTTAAAAGTTTTGTGGGATTGTGTAAACTGATATTTTGTTTGATTTGTCTGTTACCAGGAGATATCCATGGTCAATATTCTGACCTTCTGCGACTTTTTGACTACGGTGGATTGCCTCCTCGTTCTAATTACTTATTTCTAGGGGACTATGTTGATCGTGGGAAGCAAAGCTTGGAGACTATATGTCTCCTTCTGGCTTATAAAATAAAATATCCTAATAACTTCTTTCTTCTGAGGGGCAACCATGAATGTGCTTCAATAAACCGAATCTATGGATTTTATGATGAGTGTAAACGAAGATTCAATGTGAGGCTTTGGAAAGTGTTCACAGAATGTTTCAACTGCTTGCCAGTGGCAGCTCTCATTGATGAAAAAATACTCTGCATGCATGGTGGACTCTCTCCTGACTTACACTATTTAAATCAGATCAAGAGTTTGCCGCGTCCTACGGAAGTACCTGAAACCGGTCTCCTATGTGACCTTCTTTGGTCTGATCCTAGCAGTGACATTCGGGGTTGGGGAGAAAATGAACGTGGAGTTTCCTACACTTTTGGTGTTGACAGGGTCACCGAATTCCTTCAGAAGCATGATCTTGATTTGATTTGCAGGGCCCATCAGGTTTCATACTGTTTTCGAATGTGTGATTATAACGCTAGGAATCCAAAATGTACAATGTTTCGATTATATATGTTCCATCTTATGATGTTCCAGGTTGTGGAAGACGGTTATGAATTCTTTGCTGACAGACAACTTGTGACTATCTTCTCGGCTCCTAATTACTGTGGAGAGTTTGACAATGCTGGTGCAATGATGACTGTTGATGAATCACTCGTCTGCTCTTTTCAAATATTGAAGCCTGTAGATAAAAAGCCTAATAAGTTTCGCTTTGGGAGCACAACTACAGTTAAGCCTACTACCCCAACAAAAGCCAAGGTATTTTGATTCCTTAAATCCATTCCTGAGCTTGCAACAAAAATGTTTACAATCTTTCTTTTGTTTCCCTGCTCTTTCAGCAGTCATTTTTTGGTGCTAAAGCTTGACCTGATGAAGGTGACTATAATTAGTAAATGTTTGGTACATCAGAAGAAGTGTTCTCCGTGCTCACTTTAACGTGAGGAAGAAAACAACCATCAATATATCTCAAGAGGAATGAAGAACATTGGATACTGTCTTGGCTATACCCTTTGGGGATAGCTGAATGCTTCTTTCTTTTGCTGGCACACAGTTGCTCCTTGTACAATATTGTCAAATTTTCTTCTCCTTCAGCCCTCTCACATACCTTTGAATGTCATTTCGAAGTTATTTCACCATTGTGAATGTGGCGCTGTTGGTTAGAATGTTAAGTACTATAACCCTTGCATGTGGGATGAAAATAATGAGAGGTGAAGAAATAAGATTGGCTAAATCACATGCTAAAAAATAGACACATTTTTTCAAGTAGACTGCATAATGCTTCGGTTTTTATTCAGTCTGTGTGGATTATGCAGATGATGAATTGCAGATAACATTAGGTTATACTTGTGATGAGTTGTTTTCCAAGTTTGTTGCTAGCTGCTGCTCCATCGTGTATATATTGGAGCTTCTTGTAAATCGCATAATACACATGAACATACCCATAAACAAAGCTTATTTGGCAGTGAATTCAAATAGCAGCAGTAGCAATATCCAAAGACACCCCTCTTCTTTTTCTACGCTATACTGATCAGTGATCACATTAAGTTGTTTCTTTCTATTCTTATTATTAAACACATTTTAAAATAAATTATGGATATAAGTTTTATACAACTATTTTTTTTATTTACCTCTATTAAATATTATGAGTATTTATGTTTTGTATTAATGAACGGTGAGTAGAAAATGTTAAAATTTATTAATAATGAAATTCAATTTGATAGTGAAAAATAAAAATTCACCTCGAATACTTTTTATAGATACGTATTACTGATTTGGAGTGTCTTATATGGAAGACTGCAGGGAATAATTTCTATAGATGGATTCATTTAATGATCATCCTCATTAAATTGGTTGGATTTTTCAGTGTCTTATGTAATGTTGATAGTCTTCTAAATACAAAATTGGGTCTCATCAATTTGAACCTTGAAAAAAATTATTAATTTATTCCCATAAGGATGTCAATTATTTAGTTCACTCAAGACTTCAAACTTGCTCCGTACTTTTCACGATTAAAATTGGGCCTCAGAGTTATATCTATTACTGGGGTGTTTCTTTTTGTATCTCTCATGTTTTTCTTCTTGTACCCCCATAAATCATAAATCCAAATTACCCTTCATTAAAATTATAATAATAAGGTAAAATTTATCTATGCACCTCCTTTCTTTATTTGTTGGGTTAAATATGTTTTTGGTCCCTCAAGTTTCAGTGAATTTTGGAATTAGTCCCTCTTCAAAACTTTATACCAATTTAGTCTTTCATTTTTAGAAATACGTGGATTAAGTCTTTCTTACCAAATTTTGTTAACTTTATTTGACATTTGAAACGCATTTTATGATAATATTTGAATTAACATTGAAGCGAAAATGTGTTAAATTGTGTAAATAATTCAAATACTATCATGAAATGTGCTTGAAACATTAGATAAACTTAACAAAAATTGGTTAAAAGGACTAAATTCACGTATTTTTAAAGATAAAGGACTAAATTTGTCAAAAATTTTAAAAATTGACTAATTTCAAATTTCACTGAGACTTGAGGGACTAAAAAAATTTGACCCTTTATTATTTTATGTTTCATACAGGTAACAAATTTAAAAATATTTTTTGAAATACACAATTCAAAATATATTTTTTAATATATTTCAGAATATTTTGATAGATATTTTCAATCAGAGAAATATCTTTCGGACACTCATTTCAAAAAATAAAAATGTATTTTAGATAAAGTGTTTCGAAATATAATTCTAGATCCAAAATATTTATGGAAAAATGTTTTTTATTTTTTGAAATGAATGTTTCGGAATAAATCTATGAATTTGGAAATATCTTCCAAAATATACAATCCTGGATAAATTAAAAAAAAATCTGAATTGTGTTTTGGATGATATTTTCTAATCATAAAACATTTTTCGGAATATATTAAAAAAATTAGGTGTAGGAATAAATTTTATTGTATAATCTTATTTTCCTATTCACCTCTCCTTTATATTCTTCTCCAATGCTATCTGTATACTGATCATTTTATTACCCAATGTCCTCTGTTAAGAAGAATGGAGGATGAGGAAGATGATGGTGATTATGGCTGGCAATGGAGGTGTTAGGAATTATGGTTATGGAGAGGTTGAAGAAAGAAGAAGATGGAGATGGAAGGGTTGTGTGTGAAAATGAAGGAAAAAACAAATGGAGATGGTGAGTGGCATGATGGCATGGAGGATGAGGTCTGGTGATTTGAGTGGGAGGAAAGTGGTGAAGATGAAGGTGGAGGGTGATGGAAGGGAATGGAAGAAAGTGTGGGTTCATCGTCTTCCTCTTTCACTGCTCCTTTCGTTCTCTCTTGGATGATGCCTCCAAATACCAAATCCCATCGCAACCTCATCCCCCAAAACTCAACCTCGACATCACCATCGCCAAGTACAATGACTGGACATAGGAACTGGACACATGGAAGAAGAGGATAAAAGAGTGATTTTATCAAGCCTGGGTGCAGAAAGAAAAAAGGGAGGTGCAACAGAAAATAACTCCATCTTTTCACCTCCATATATTTCTTTTTAGGGTCCAGATAGAAATAATTGATGTTTTCTTTTTGAAGAATGTACAATTCAGAAGTTAAAAGTAACTTTTAAATTATATAATTCCAAAGCTAAAATTTATTTTTAATCACGTGATCCAAAATCACTTTTTTTTAATAAAATATATTTTGGAACTATAAAATTTATAAATAAAAAGTAATTTTCAAATTATGTAATTTGGAAACCAAATAACTTTTGTATTGTATTAAAATAACTTTTAAATTATGTAATTTGAAAGCTAATGATTTTGCATAATCTAAAAATTATTTAATTTTCCTAATTACATAATTGAAAATAAAAAATGAAAAATTGTAGGAAAAAAAGGTAACAGGAACAAACCGGCATATATCCACATTAAAAAAAAAGACCTTTTTTATCTACTTTATCCTTTATATACTTCATAAAAAGCCTTGCATACTTTATATCTTTTTCATGTGATGACAATTTTTTTTTATCAAAAAATATTAGTTGTTAATTTTGTTAATGCAAAGAATTGAACTCGGAACTTCTTTCATTCTCCTTTTCAAACCCTTCATATAAACCTTGTGTCTCCCAACTATTAGTGAGAGAGTTGAATTCACAATCTTTTTTATAACCTCTTTCCACTTTTACCACTCAGTCAATTTTATAGCTTTTCATATGATAATAAATTATTGATGGACTTTGGAGTGTCAATATGACCTTCCTTAATTGAAAAAAATGTAACAATGTTTGTATTCTTTTTTCATTTAAATCTACCAAATGTATAAAGGATAAAAATGACATTATAAAAATAAAATATTTAAAACTTGAGAATTTGTTTTATCCAAGAGTTTAAGGTTCAAAATTTATAAAGAGACTAACATGTTTTATTGTTATTCTCTCACTAACCTAATTAATATAGAGATTTAAATTATTTGACATAATAAATTATGATATAAATATGTTATAATATCGAATTTCTTAAAACTCTCCTCATGTAAATGATTTAAATAAATTTATCGTAGTAAATCATAATTATATCATCATCTCACTTCAAAATTTATTCCTTACACAAATTAACTTAAATTGATTTATTATAATCTTAATCACTTAAAATCAATTTATTAATAACATTAATACTAATTAGGTGTTCTTCCCCCAACAAATAATAAATATGAAACTTACAATAATCTCTTCTTAACAATTGTTTCTTGGAAAACTAAACTTACATTGTTAGTTTTGATGTCAGTTTTTGAATCACACATATTTATTATTGTTGGGGTCTTTTGAGAGAGGATCGGGATATTCAACATTAATTAGACATGAGCTCAACCCACACATAAGAGATTGATATCACTTTTAGTCTAAAATCTTAAGACGATGATGGTTTATAGATCTTCATTCTTATGGTATTCAACTTTCTCATATTTTTACTCAATGTAGGACTTAAACTCACACTTGAATTTTCAACAATTATTAAGCTAAAAACTATAATTGATAATAAAATGAGGACTCTTTCTACTTAGGTGTATATCAATCCCAATGTTTGTGATCTAACCTATTTGTCTTTATTAGGTCATGAAACAATTAATGTACTCTAAAATAATATGATCAAACTAATATTAAGATGCATAAAAGCTACATAATTGAAGTAAATCTTTGATATATTCAAATTTAACGAGTTTATATTTCATAACAAAAATGTAGCTTGTTGAGTTTTGTATTAGGTAAATATTGTTTTTTCTCTTATCACAAATTTCTTCTTTTTCAAAGGAAATATCATGCATGTCTTCGGATTGATACACTGTTGGAAAGACTGGATTTTGAATTTGACCTTTGAGATCTTTACAGGCTAATATTAACTTTTGAGGTCATAAAAAAGTTTCTCAAATACTTTTTCTTTCTCATATTTCAACCTTTAGATTCTTATTGTACAAGGAAAATTATATAAAATAAACTGTTTTTTCTTTATATTTTAATTTGGAATAATAGATGAGGTTAATAGTGAGGTGAATTATGTGATATAATTGAGAATCCAGTTTATGTTTTGATAAAAATACTTTAATTGAGGAATTCTAGGTGTTTGTTGATTTAAACTTCTAACCACATTAGTAATGATGTTAAATAGAAGATAGTACAGGTGAGACCATTTGGGACTATACAAAGTCAAGTCTCCAAAATATGTTTTAGGAAATTCTATTTTCAACTTTTGTTCACATATACACATATAGTAGGTAAATTTATATTAGCTTAGGTACATCGGTTGACTTAGAGTTCTGGTTTAGGAATTTGGTTATAGATTCTGTAAGTCCACATGTATATGGACATTTCAATTTTATATATCTGTATATGTGTGTGTTTTGTTTATTTATTTATTTTAACCTATATATAAAATTTCTTCCTATATAGTAATTTATAATAATTTTAATGAGCTGAAATCAAAGATATATATAATCTTTTCATTTTAACAATTCTTAGATGATCAACATGCCTCGCATAATCTAAGTTGATGTAGCTTCCCTTTAGCAAATAAAAAAAAAATCCTTTAAACAAAATGTTTCCTTATATCTTTTCATCAAATTATGTTCATTTAAGTGAGAAAATTCTTATTTTATGTAAATTTATTTCTGTTAAATAAAATAATAATCTCTTAATCAAAAGTTAACTTTTATCCCTCGCTTCTAAAAACATCAAAGTTACTCTTTTTATTAGGAATAAAATAAAACTAAAAATTCTAAAAACAAAATTAAAAAACAACCCTTGTTGATTCTGAACTTCGTTCGCGAAGGAACCGGACGTTTGACGGGCAGAATATATATACTACCATCAAATATTTGATTAACAACCAATCTAATACTAAAAGTTGTTAGTCATTATAGTAACCAATTTAAATACTAATTTACAAAATAAAAGACTATTGATTACTAAAATAGTCATTATTATGAATAAAAAATTATAATCGATCACTGAATTGGTTACTATTTAGCTATTAAGGTTTTAACTACCAAAGAAAATTGATTACTAAATTTGTTATGAATAAATAATTTTCATTAGTCACTAAAGTAGTTACTAATTAATTAGAATTAATTTATAAATCAATTTCGTTGGTAGCAAAAACTTAATAGTAACTAATGTTTAGTGACCAATTACTTTGGTAGCTAAAGTCTTGGTACTTAAATTTAAAAACTAATTTAAAGATCAATTATAATTTTTTTTATTCATAATAATAACTATTTTAATAATCAATAATTTTTTTTTGTAAATTGATATTTAAATTGGTCACTACAGGGACTCACAACTTACAACTTGTGATTACTAAAATTGATTTGATTGTTAATGATAATTTTTCTTGTAGTTATATTTAATAATCATTATCAAACACTGAGTTATCAATTTGCCTCGTATAATTTCAAATCATTCATAAAAGCTAATTTGTTTCGCTTGTAAATTATTCCTAGTGAATAATACTGTGTTAAAGTCTAAAATCATAAACATTGCTTTAAACATATACAAAAAATATTATATGTATTAACTTCTTTGACTTGCTTTTAACTTTCTCAATTAAAAATATTCAATCCTAGAACGGTACTTTCACCACCCGCAGAGAAAAGTTGAAATTTGTAAGACAACTTTATATTTCAAGTACATTCTTTTTGGCTACTATTAATATGAGTGGAGACCTACAAGTTAATCTCTTACACTGTATCGAACCAGCGTTTGGTTTTTGTCAAATGAAATATCTATCTATCTATATATATATATATATATATATATATATATATATATATATATATATATATATATATAGAGAGAGAGAGAGAGAGAGAGAGAACGAAATAATTTATACCTAAACAACTGTCTATATTATTATTCCACGAGTTCTTGTCTTGCTGTTTTAAATTCTGTTAACCGGTATGTACGACTGTAAATTATAAATTATCGCTTATATCAAACAGTACAAACATAATTAAATAAGTATTATCTTTATACATTGTAAAAGTACACCACGCTATACTTTATTTATTTTGTATTTTGACGTATATATAAATGCAGACACAGAGACGAAAGAGCTAGGAAGAGATGAGTATTAAATGAATAGATATGATTATGAAAGAGTGATGAAGAAAGTGTATAAAAGAAGTAAGAACGCGGTTACAACCCTAATACGGGACAGATTAATACTGAGAAAGTGATGCAGAGAAGGTGAGGACAAAGAGAAGGGCACAGAAACCTTGTCAAAATGTCTTTGAATTTATATGCATTTCATGAACAGTGATGATTAGTGATAGGTACCCATTGGCAACTTCCAAAGCGAAACCGCGTTTAAAATCTCTCTCTCTCTCTCTGTTCCATAACATGACAACATTGAATTCATGGAACGCGCATGTAGGAATGAGGACATTGGCCAAAGCCAAATCACAAGAAATTCTTTCCATTCGATTGGTTTTGGTTTGTGGTCAGTTGACTTTGACAATTGCCATTTGCCCCTTCTCCCATTTCTTTTTTCTTTATTTTCTTTTCCAAGCAATTTCCCATCGATCTCACCAAAGATATTACCAAATTTCTATTTCAATCATGGAGAATGAATGTTGAGACACCGGTTAATGGTTAAGGAATAATAAATATGTTTCGGTATTATCATTTTTATAATATTGAAATAATTAAACACAGTAATTAAAATAGTATAAATGTATATAATAAATTTTATAAAGATAAAAATACTCTTTTAAATTTTTAGACAATAATTTACTGTTACAAAATAAGGACTTTGGAATTTTTAAAGTTTCTACTAAAAAGAAAAAAAAATTCAATTAAGTCTCAAATTGACGCTTTAATTGTTTTTTCTTGTAACATTTTTAGATGTTTAACACTAATTTTTTTTGTTGATTTTTCTGTTTATTTATACTTTCTATGTTGTTTTTTTATAAGTTTTAGATGTTTAACACTATTTTTTTGTTGGTTTTCCTGTTAATTTAAACTTTTTTTATATTTAATTATATTTAATTTTTAGTAATATTAAAATATAGTTATTTTATTATTTAATTAGTTTTTAACTTTTGTTTGTGAATATTAAATAAAATATTAAATACACATGTACAATATTTATGGACATTTTTGTCCTTTAAAAAAATAAAGTTACATTTATGATTATTAGGTCAAATTTTGTTTAATATTACACTTATCTATGTACTCTTGAAAGATCCAATATATATTAATTATCCTTAACAAGTAACTAAAAACACTGATGAAGCCTTCAATCATTCATGCCCAAAATATCTTCTCTTTATGATTATCTCTCTTCGGTCTAATTTTTTGTTTATCCTCCTAGCTTAACAAAATCAAACATTTTTTTTCATTCAACCTTTGAGTCTATTATTCTTTCGAGTAATTAAAAAAAAAATAATTCAAAACAAGTTAATCAATTCAAATGAAATTGTTTAGGGAATATACGTGTACTTTCTGTTAAAACTGATAATAATAATAATAATAATAATAATATTTTATTTATATTTTTGGAAAATAAAGTGTAAAGGGGAAGACTTTTATATACCTGACACGTCATATCACGATAGAGATTTTTATCTTCTTGTTGAGCATGATTTTGACAAAATGATTCATCAAATGGATGTACACCTCGTTAATCTTTGAATATTATCACAAGCCATGAACTGTTATGGATCAGGCACAGTTGTCTTATGACACTGTTGAATTTTATTACTACAGTAAACATTATATTTTTTATATATAAAAAACAAATTTATTATACCAAAAAATGTTTAAGTATAAAATACGGTCATATTAAATGCCTTATATTTTTATTATTAAAATAATAAATCAGACGATGACATTTTTTTTTACTAACGTTAAGTAAAATTCAATAAAATATATTACGGGTACTTTATAAATATTTATATGTATATAACATCCTAAAACCTAACTCTAGCATTATAACTGAAAATTTACTATTCAAACTCAGATATCCAACATAGATTTATATAACTAAAGTTTTTTTTTTTTTTAATTAGGTAAAAAGTTAAGGAATAAAATATAAACTTAACGATATACAAATAAATATAATTGAAATGAATAAAAAATTATATTGTGTGTTGCCTTACACAACACAACACCCCCCACTTGATCGTCCTGAAAGGCATAAAATGTTGGCGCGTGTGTGAACTTCTAAGCAACTTCCATATGTGAAATATTTAGTACTTTGCCATCTGTGTAAAGTATTTAATTAACAATGTTTTGTTTCTATAAAATTAATGGCATTAACAATGTGGCTTTTATAAACTCAAAGGGAATATTAGCCACGAAGGAATCATCCAATCAACCAACTCATCCTACCAAATTTCTATATAATTTTCATTTAGCATTTTGTTTATACATATTACAAATGTAAAATACTTACGTACTTGATAGATAACTAGTTTTTAAAGAATGTTGATAGTTTTCAATTGAAATCTTTTTAATACACTATTAATAAATGTCCTATTATATACTACTTGTTATGGCTATTAATAAATATCTTATTATACTAAAAAAGGAAATATTTTGCAATGCTCTATGAAAATTATGTTTAGTCAATATTTCATATTATAAATATTAAATTAGTGGGAATCGTTGTTTTGAAAAAATAGAAAATTATAAATTAACTATAATAAGCTTAAATTTTTGGTGTTAGTCCTTTTTACGAGTATGAGAAAAATAATGAATTTTTATTTATAAAAATTTATTTAAATGAATAAAATTATTACAAATTATACATTAATTAATCAATTACGTTTTACGCTTTTAATTATGTATAAGTGGGCTAACTAACGTTCTACTTAACGTTCCGCCGATGTGGTGTAGTTGTTTCTTTTTAAATTTTAAAAGTATATTTTCATTTACTATTTTCTTTAGTTTATTAGATTACATGTTTGTCCAAAACTGCTTTTTATGCCTCATTTTTCTATATACGATTTTATCTTCTCCTAATTAATTAATATATGATAAATTATCTTCTAACGTCAGGAAACTAAAATAAAATAACTTCAAAGTCAAACAAAAGTAATTAAAGTCATAAATAATATTGAATAGACAAAAAAGTAACGGGTTAAATCATAGCGCGATTGAACAACATTAGAAAACTCCACCTGTAAGGTTTAGGCTATATTTTGTAAAGCATTCAAACTCGTGATCGTATTAACGGATTTTTAAATTTAAATAATGTAATTTTTCTAAAATAATTTTAAATTAGATTATCTATTTTCTATCTAAGTTTTCTTAAAATTCCTTTATCATTATATCTTTCTAAAGTTACTGGTTTGGAGGTAAATAGAAATATATAATATAATATTAACTAAACACAATTTTGAGTAGAGTAAATTTTATGGTTTTTTTTTTTTTTTTTTTTTTTAGTTATGAGTTTTATTTTTTTCTTTTGGATTTTTTTTTAATCTAAGTCTGTGGTGGTGTGTTTTGTTTTTGTTAGATTGAATTTTCGGAGAGTAATATTCTAGAGGATCTTTTGGTATCATCAACTTATGCTCTATTATAAAAGTAGAGTTCCTTTGAAGATAATGTGTTTTACAAGTAAAAATAACCAATACTGAATTTGAATAAGATTATATATTTTAAAATTAAATGATTGGTTTTGTTATTGTTGTTGACATCTTGTTTGAATTGTTGAATATTATTTTAAACATATAATTAAAATGTTGTTCGTTAAACTTGTAAAGCTGTATTAATTATATTATCACCTAGCTGATTGTAAAATAATGGATTTGTAGATGTCGAGATTATTGTTGAAATTTAATATTTACCTAATAAACATTGATTTAAACTATTATGTCTACATTTGAAGAGGAGAAAAAAATACAGTAATTCAATTAAAATAGGTTTGATTTTGAAAATGAAATGATAAATATACGTTTGAATGAAAATTGTTGAGTTTTCAAAGTGTTTTTATTTGTAAGTTAATTATATGATATTCACATATACTACTTAAGTAATATGAACACGATAAGTGATTAATTCCGTCTTCTCTCAAGTGGTCATATATTGTTCAAGCATTAATGTATAAAAGCTTTACCGATAGTCAATGGTTTGAATAAAAGATAGAAGCTAATTTTATATAATTTTAATTTGTCTTAAAATTGGGATTAAATATTTCTTTTTAACTTTTAGTCAAAATTAGAATTAGTCTATTTTCAAAAATTTTAATCTAATATAATTTATTAATTTTAGAAATGTTATTTAACTTTTTTAATTAAATTTTGTAAAATTTATTTAATATTTCAAACATATTTTTTAATTAATATTAAAGCAATAAAATGTCGAATAATATAAACAATTGAAACAACTTAAATATTATCATGAGAGATGTTTGAAACATTAAATAAATTTAATAAATAAAAAATAAACTTAATAAAATACAAAAGCAAATTTACAATAATTTTGATTTGTCTTTTAAACTGTAATATTAAAGATGAATTAATTATCAGCAAATCTCATTTTGTGAATTAATTATCCCAAAGAAACAGAGAGAGTGTTACCTTAAAAGGTTTTGAGTGAATGAGAGAAAAAGAGAAGCGATTTGGTGATTTTAAGTAAGTGAGAAGAATAATTGTGGAAGTAGAGTGGAGAAAAGTCAGCATTAATGGGTTGTATTCCCTATTTCCTAGTTGGTAGTGCAATAAAGGCGTACAACTAAAACGGTCGGAACAATAAAAGTTGAAGTAGACCCATCACTTGCGTGGGTCATTCGTTTCCTGCCATGTAATCATCAAAATCTCTCTACCATGTATTTTGGAGTGTTTCCTTTAGTTTCAATTTTTTTAAAAATTCGTACAATTTCTTTCCATTATTTTTGTTCCTTTTTTAGTTATAATATAAAGTTTTAGTTTGTAAATTAACAGAATTTATATTTTATTTATACAAAAGCTTATTCAATTTTTAAAATATTTTGCTTCTCCTTGTTTCTTATTTTAACATACTTTATGTTTTTATTTCGTTTTTAATAAGTGCAAAAACAAAAATATAATTAATAAAATAATTATTTTTAGGTTTAATTAGTTATTTAGTTTCTATCTTGATTCAAAAATTCTACTTTGGTCATCTAGGTTTTTTAGTCTCAACTTAATTTTGATTCATGAAAAATTTATGCAATTAGATTCTTTTAGTTAATATTATACAATCGGTGTTAAAAGTAATATCAGACAACAAATTTTAATTTTTTTGAATTTTTTAATTTTTTTTATAATTTCTTATTGGAAAAAAAAAACACACATCTCAAATCAAAGTTATGTCACGTGGTATTGTTAATGTGACATGGCAATATTATCGTCAGTTTAGTTCCTATGTTTGGTTCTTTAATTTGATTTAGTCTTATTTTTGTTAAAATAAAATAATGTTGTCTCATTTCAAGTTGACACCAAATTCATTTTTTTTGTATAAATCTTATGCTATTATTTTTATTAAAATTGACATTTTATTAAATATTTATGAAAATATTTTAAACCAATTTTAACTATATTAGTGGGTTCCATTTAAATAAATTACTTTTAAAGAAATATTTATTAAGATTAAATTAGTCCTTTTGTTATAATTTTATTTAAAATAGTTAAAGTATATAAAAACTATAGATAAAAATTTTAGATATATAAAAAATATAGATAAAATTTTTAGATATATAAAAATTTACATATATATCTATTAATTAAACAAGTTTAGATAAATAAAAAATTATTTTAATTAACAAAAGTTTATTTTAATTAATAAAAATATTTTTAAAAATGTTTAGAGTTGGTTAAAATATAATTTTAAAAAATATTTAATAAAAATATTAGCACAAAATTTATAAAAAAAATAAATTTTGTCTCGGTAGGACAACATTATTAACATTAATAAAAACTTGAGACTAAATTAAATAAAAAAATAAATATTAAGACTAAAATAAATTTTGTCACGTGACACAATTTTGATTTAAAAATATTAAAATTAAAAAATTAAAAAAGAAATTATAAATTGACACACAATACTATTTTTAACACCTTTTGTACAATATTAACAAAATATACCAAATTGTATAAATTTTTCATAAATAAGTGAATTGAGACTAAAAAACTTATAAAACCAAACTTGATATTTTGGAAAAAAATTGAAACAAAACGGTTACTTAAATTTTATTTTTATATTGAATATATAGAATGAAGGGGAAGAGCATAACTTCATCTTATGAATATTATTAAAACAAGGCAAAATAAGTAGTAAAAATAAAAACTTAAGTGTTTATACTAAAAAAAGGTTCACAAAATTCAAAGAATTTTTAACCAATTGGATTCAATTAGACAAGTAAGACTAATGTGAAAATGGTTGAATGTGATAATTTTGAACTTTTAATTGATTGACTGAAAAAAAATTTGTAGTTTAATATCAGCGTATTGTATTTAAGAGTAAAGTTAAAGTAATTTAACTTTAAAGTATACAAATGATTATTTAAGAGATGATATCCAAATTTTAAGTAATAAAATAATAGTTAAATAAGATAAAGATCATATCAGTTTTTTAATTATTGAAATTCAAGTGTGTAGAGAGAATTCAATCAATTTTAGTAATGTATTTAAGAGTAGAGTTAAAGTAATTTAACTTTAAAGTATACAAATGATTATTTAAGAGATGATATCCAATATTTAAGTAATAAAATAATAGTTAAATAAGATAAAGATTATATCAGCTTTTTAATTATTGAAATTCAAGTGTTGTAGAGAGAATTCAATCAATTTGAGTAAAAGATAAGTTTTTCTCATGATAGTATAAAATTCAATAGTCACTTAAACAATTAAGAATATTCATAATCCATTATTTATCCTTAAATAATCCTTTGAAAGGAATATGCTCCATGTTAAACATATTCTTCAATATTTGTATATCTAATTTGACCTTTTTAGTATAGTTTTATTGTTAATAGATTTCATATACACTTATAATATTTGTGGCTAAATACATTAGTATGAATATATAATTTAGTTCTAAATAAACTCGTACAAAATATTAGTACGATATAATATTTTAAAATTTATCTATTCATCCCATAAAATTGTATTAAAATAAAAAAAATAAAAACAAAATAGGAGAGAATCATACAATCTCATAATAAACAATTACATTATTGAAAGGTAATTTATTTAAGATGATAATTTCGTTAAATTAATTTATGATGTTGAGCAATGAAAGCATTAGTGACAAAAAATATTCAAGATGTATTATATAAGTAAATAAAATATTGCAAGAACCTATCTAAATTTATTTAATATTAATGTTCGCTAAAAGATCACTTAAAAATTAGTTTTTTGGTAATATTTATTAAGATCAGAAACATTATTTGTGAACTTATATATACATATATATATATATATATATATATATATATATATATAATATATATATTTTATTTACATTTATTAATAAAGATGATTAATTAGCTAGTAATTTTAAATTTTTGTATAGTTACATATGACTTAAAATTATCTTTAAACAATTAATGTATAAGATATTATTTTAATCTTTAATATAAGATACTTATGAATGGGGATGACAAGTAATATATACATGTAAGAAAAACTGTCGGACAAAATAACGAGCCAACTCACACTTAAGAAACTTTGTCCATTCATATTTCTTTCTTAATTTATTCAAAATTAACTCGTTTATTTTTATTTTTAATAAACTTGTACTTAAAAATTTAAAATTATAAAATTATGAATTTTATATATTTAAAAAATAATATATAAAAATTATTATTTTTACTAATTTAAATAAATAAAAAAATTATTATAGAATAAATTATACAGATCACACCCAAACACGCAAACCAAACATTATATAGAACGAATCATAAAACGAGTCAAAATAATTAATTTTACATCTTTTATACAAATCAAATTGACTCGATTCACTTACGAACAAAATAAGAGACCGATCAAAACAGAATATGTTAGTTTGGGTTACCATCTCTTGCACGTACTAAAGAAATATTTTATTGGTTTTCTTAAAAAAATATTACTAAAAATACAAACTTTATTCTTATTGACTATTAAATATCATTAACTTAGTGTTAGTAATGTGAACACATTAAAGTCTGTCATCCTAATCAAGCCACTGGTGACTATAAGTGAGAAAAAAAATATCAAATAGTTTCTAAAAATTGTAAGTTATCCTACAGTTATTAGAAATCACAAATTATTATCTTATAAAAAGAAACAAAATACAAGTAAAATAATATTTCTTATATAGTATCTTATATAAAAGATAAGAGAAAAAAATTTATAACTTCTTTAGTACGTGCAAGTTTTGTTTATATTTATTAGTAAAAATAGAACGTTCTTTTTTTTTTTATAATAATAAAAAAATAATAAAATTATTATTGTAATTATTATAATAAAAATAAATTTTATAATTTTGTTTTAAATAGTTAATTTTATAATTAAAAAAAAAAAACTTGTTAAACTAAAAAAAATCAAATGAAAAACGGTTAAATTTAAAAAAGTAATAGTAACTTAAAAAAGTTGTATTTAAAAAATAAAATAAAAAATACAGGAACGACAAAAAAGAAAATTTACTTTATTTGTGTTGGTGAAAACACATTTGTATGTTTGATTTTTTTAATTTTTATAAAAATTTGAGTTAAAATTATTAAAAAAAGATAATTAATTTTTAAAATAATTGTTTAATATAAAATTAGAAAAGTAAAATATAATAAGTTTTGAAAATTAAAGATAAAATAAGTTTTTAAAATAACGATTAAAAAGAAAACTATTTATAAAATAATTAATTTTTATAATAATATGGAGGATAAAACTGAAATAATTAAATGTGGATATAAAATAGGGTATTTTTTTATATATTGATATATTGATATAGGTATAAACTATATACTTGTTTTTTATTTTCTCACTTTTTATCTCATTATATAAGCTATAAATTTAACATTTTTTTTCATTTGTATGTCACATAAGTGTTGACGCAATCTTTTCTTACTTTCAGGAATGATTTTTCGTGTATCCTACATGTGCGAAATGACATTATACCATACTGTTTTTGTTTTAGCTTATATCAATAACATTTTAAAGCTATGTATGTGTATGTAAACACCGGTAAAATAACCCAACTAAAAAAATAATAAGACATTGTTATTGTTTTAACTTATAATATCTAGAAGAAAAAAAAATGTTAAAGAAAAGAGTGAAAAGGCAGAGATGAAGCAAGCAAATTGTGAGGGCGTTGACCTGAAAGTGTGAATTCTACAAAGTATAGGAATGGGGTATATGCCAGATACCTCCCTGATTCTGAATTTTTGAAATATCCTTTGCGCTATATATAGCAACTCCTTCTCCCCTCTTTCTTTATCTCTTCGTTGCAAACACACCTCCTTCAACCTAACCGTGGTAACAACCAGTGTCTGCTCTCATTAGCAGGTGAGACCCTATTTCTGTTCATGGAAACTTCTCTTGTTTCCAGTTTTTGCTGATGCATGGAACTTGTTAGTGAAACTAACTCACTCGTTGTAGTAGCCTCTTGGAGAGTTCCTCGTAGTGGGAGGCCCACTTTTCTAAGCACACAACACAACTTCACTTTCTCAATTTTATATAATTAACTAATCATTACCCTTCCCCCACTAAAAATCTGGAATCTCTTTTTACCCCTATCATTCAGGATACCGATTTCATGATTCTTCTCTTCTATCATCACCACTGACCCACTCATTTTGCAAAGTGGTGCTCCCCCTCCTGTAATTCTCTTCTATCAACACAAAAGAAAGTTACTTTCTGCCTTATCCCTTTTCTTAATTCCTCTTTTTATGGAATTGTGCTGATTTTCCGTGCAACTCAGCGCCCTCAAACAAAACCGAACTTTCTCAGTGGAATTTATTGTTCGGGAAATTATTAGCCAAACCAAATTTAACAACCCTCCTTCTCTGCCTTTTTGTTTTTCGATTTATTTAACTTTTACAATTTTGGATGATAAGTCTTTTCCGGTGTATATGCTTCTTTTGTCTTTACCAATTATGAGTTTTTTCTGGTCTCCTCGTGCTACTCGTGGTCTGCTAGTGCCATATTTCCTGTTTACAATCTATTCGCACCCCTTTTTTCTCCATGGTTTTGTTCATTAGGTTTGGTAGGGACAGGAGAAAAAAAAATAGTGCAGAATTACCTATGAATTTCCAATTTCTGAACCAAATTTTCTTTGTCGTGGTGTATATACTGAAGTTGACTCGTTGGTTCAATAGTTCATGCGGTTGTTCCACATCTAAGCAATTTAGGGAGGCAGTTGAAACCTTACGTGAAGTGAGAATAAATCTTCTCTTATACAAAATTTTCACATGTCTTTGTTATTGTGTTAATCTTTCTTTTCATACAAAAGATCTTATCAATTTAATGGTAAACACGATTTTATATGATAAGGTTTTGTTAACGTATCTATGACGTGAGAAGCTTTCAGAGCTGGAATTATGGAGTGTTGTACAGTCAAATTCCTTTCAAACATTTTATAGTTTTAATTTGGGATTTTTCAACTTTGGTGGCTGTTGACTATGGATATAGTAGAAAAAAACCAAAGGAAGGGTTTCTTTTTTCTATCATCAATCCATAGCACCAGCCTGAGAAAGATGAACATCAGCCGTATTTCTTTCTTTCTTTCTTTTTCAAACTGTTGAAATTATTAATTTCTTAAAAAAGTCTACTCCACTTATTTTGTCAATAATTCAATTTTTGTGATAATTAGTAGAAAGCGAGGAACATGTTCATACTACTCCTTGGCTATTATTGCAAATAACAGTTTTTTCCACTCATTGTTTTGTTCTGAAAAACAATAATAAAGGGATGAAGAATATGGAGTTGTCTTAGGCACATATATAGAAACCGTTATCTTTTTATGTTTTGCTGGGAATTTCTAATCATTGCTTGGGGCACATCAGGTAGCAGAGTTAGTGAGTGATGTCTGGAAGAGAATTAGGAGTGCTTAATGCACTCGATGTGGCGAAGACGCAATGGTACCACTTCACTGCTATTGTGATTGCTGGAATGGGATTCTTTACTGATGCCTATGACCTCTTCTGTATTTCTCTTGTGACCAAGTTGCTGGGGAGGATTTATTACACAGACTTTAGCAAACCCAAGCCTGGTGTTCTTCCTCCTAATGTGCAAGCTGCAGTGACTGGTGTAGCACTTTGCGGTACTTTGGCTGGCCAGCTTTTCTTTGGATGGCTTGGTGACAAGTTGGGAAGGAAAAAGGTTTATGGCTTAACTCTTATGCTGATGGTAGTGTGTTCCCTTGCCTCGGGGCTCTCTTTTGGAGATACCCCAAAGGGTGTCATGGCCACACTTTGTTTCTTCAGGTTCTGGCTTGGCTTTGGGATTGGTGGTGACTACCCTCTATCAGCTACAATCATGTCTGAATATGCCAACAAAAAGACTCGAGGGGCATTCATTGCTGCAGTGTTTGCCATGCAGGGATTTGGAATCCTGGCTGGTGGAATAGTTGCCTTGATTGTGTCATCTGCGTATGATCACAAATACGATCTTCCAAGTTACGAAGTCGACCCACGAGGATCAATAGTTCCTTCCCTTGATTATGTTTGGCGTATCATTTTGATGTTTGGTGCAGTTCCAGCTGGGGTTACCTACTACTGGCGTATGAAAATGCCAGAGACAGCTCGTTACACGGCCCTTGTAGCCAGGAATGCAAAACAAGCTGCTTCAGACATGTCCAAGGTGCTGCAAGTTGAGATTGAAGCTGAAGAGGATAAGTTGAACCACATTGTTGAGAGTGAAAACCAAAGGTATGGTTTGTTCAGCAAGGAATTTGCCAAACGCCATGGGTTGCACTTGGTTGGAACCACAGTTACCTGGTTTTTGTTGGACATTGCCTTCTACAGCCAGAACCTTTTCCAAAAGGACATTTTCAGCGCCATTGGATGGATCCCTCCTTCTCAAGAAATGAATGCAATCCATGAAGTTTATAGGATTGCAAGAGCACAAACACTGATAGCACTTTGCAGCACTGTGCCGGGGTACTGGTTTACCGTGGCCTTTATTGATTACATGGGACGTTTCGCCATCCAATTGATGGGTTTCTTCTTCATGACTGTCTTCATGTTTGCTCTTGCCATACCTTACAATCACTGGACCAAGAAAGAAAACAGAATTGGGTTTGTTGTGATGTACTCTCTCACCTTTTTCTTCTCCAATTTTGGTCCCAACGCCACCACATTTGTTGTACCAGCAGAGATTTTCCCAGCAAGGTTAAGATCCACCTGTCATGGAATCTCAGCTGCAGCAGGAAAGGCAGGAGCAATTGTGGGTGCATTTGGGTTCTTGTATGCTGCACAGAGTACGGACCCCAAAAAGGTTGATCATGGTTACCCAACTGGTATTGGGGTTAAGAACTCACTCATTGTGCTTGGTGTGGTCAACTTCTTTGGAATGTTATTCACCTTGTTAGTGCCAGAATCAAAGGGAAAATCACTGGAAGAGTTGAGTGGGGAGAATGAAGAAGGTCCTGAGGCTGTAGAGATGGCAGGGTCTGCTAGGACGGTTCCAGTTTAATCAACAAAGTACTCCAAAATTCAAGTAATGCCACTATTGTATGACAATTTTAGTTCAGGTTTCTACAGTCAAATGCACTACTATATGATGTAGATATATATGTTTCCCGGTGTTGTAATTTTAAATCAATAACGAAGTGTGTGCATTTCGTTCTTGTCTTTAATTAAAAGAGGCGCTTAAATCATACGTGTATTTCATATCTGTAGCTGAAGGTACTGAAGAAAAGTTTTGTTTTGAGTTCTCACTATGATATCATATAACACTTTTACTGTGGAACAGATTCTACAATATTAATTCAATTATAAAGGTTTTTTTTTCTTTTAATTTTCTTTCCTCCTTTTTGTACGGCAGAGACAAATTTTTTAGATAATTTATATATCTTGTACAGACTTATGATAGATAGAACAGAAAAATCAAAGTTTGTCTTAAGCTTTGTGTCTATGTAAATAAGCACTCCGAACTTTCATATTATTTCATAGAATCCTTCAACTCTTGTAAACTTATAGCAGAAGGATCGATTAAACCGACCCAATAGAAAAGTTCAAAATATCTCTGCAAGTTTAAGGCGGTTGTATATCCCCTACCCAATATAATAAGATTCATGTTAGTTAAGGCTAATAAAATATGTCAACGAATAATGAACAGCGAGAGGATATTATAGTATATTTTTTCAATCAAAATTTTATAGTTGTAGAGTATTTTTCTAAGTATGAATATATAAAGGTATACACGTAAATATACATTTTAATAATATTAAAATTTTAAAATATTTTGGAAGGAAATGACGATTCCAATGTCTATTTATAAATATATAAACCTTAAAGAAGTTACATTATATGTGCTCTTTGTTCTAAAGAAAAAAGATTGTATGTGATGGATTTATTAAAATAAAACATGGTGTAACACTGCATCTATTAACAGAATTATTTTTGCTAAAATAGCAGAGAAAATTGGGTTATAAATGGAATCTTTTCAATTTTTGAATTAATTTGATGTTTTATTTTTATGTGAATTTAATCTTTTAATTATATTTTATTAAATTTATTTGACATTTTAAACGGATTTTTAGTTAATATTAAAACAAAAATACATAAAAAAAATTGAAGTATCAATTAAATTTAACAAAAATTTGATTAGAAAGATTAAATACACTCATTTATAAAATAGAAAACTAAATAAAATCAAAATTTTGAAAATAAATTAATTCTAATTTTGATTTAAATTAAGAGAAAAAATATATAAATTAAGCTACAAAAGATTTTCTTTTTCTTTAATAATACTTTTTTTTAAAAAATTATACCAAAAAATGTTTTGGAACATTACTTCCCCAAAAGACCTATCTGCTATAGTAGATTCAGAGTTCAGTCACCCAAATTTTGAGAGGATATTTGTTTTTATTCTTTTACTGTTTTTTGAAAAACAAAAATTAAAATTAAAAATGAAAATAGAAATAAGAGAAAAGGTGTGACACTCCAAATTAACCTGACCACACTATTAATTTAAAGCCTTACAAGTTAGATATTAATCACATAACATATATATTTTATTTACAATTCTTTATGTAAATTTTAAAAAAAATATATTACAAAAATTAAAATTCCTTCGAACACGTAGAGGATATAACAATATAAACATTTGGACTTGAAATCACTACCTTACTGCCTCTTACAAATCTCCTAAATCGTCTCATGCTTCCCATCTCTCCCATTTATTATAAAAGAGAATGGATAATGGAAGAAACAGTGTCGGGGGTGGTGGAGTGGTAACAGGTTTTTTGGACTTGCAATTGGTTGAGAAGGCGTGCGTCTCTCAGCATAAAACATTGAAAATCGGTGTGCAGGTTGCATTTAAAAAAAAGAAAAAATTATTAAAAAATTAAAATTCAACATGTTGCAGACATGTGTTAGGACACGTTAGCATAAATGTTAAGTTGAAGATATAAGAAAATGACATGTATAAGTTTTTTGAAAATATAAACATATATATAAATATAAATAAATGCATCACATAAAAAAAAGTTAACATGTCTTTGAACCAGAAATTTTTATAATTTCAAAAAATTAAAATATCTAATAATTGAATATTTAAAATTAAATTTTCATTATTTTTTAAATAAGTTGAAATAAAATAATTAAAATATTTTAACTTTTAATTTATTTTATTTGAATAAATCAATTTAATTTTCATTTTATGGTGAACTTAACTATTAAGTCTTAGTTAACTTAACACGATTTTTAGTTTAGTATGACTCATTTTTTATCTTTAATTTAAGTTGATTTTCGATTCAGATTGATCTAACTCAAGTGATTCAGACTAATTTGACATTTATGATTTGATTTTTATCTTATTCGGTGTATCGTGTAAATTTTAGAGGGATAGATGATTTATATGTTACTTATTTTTTCGTAAAAACCTTAATATTTTTTTTTTTCATTTGTTAGTGTAATATAATTATTGATAGTATTATGTGAAATTTACAAATTCGAAAGTAACCTCTTTGTATATAATATTTTCTAGCTTTTCTCTTTCATTGTTTTGCTTTATAATATCGAGGATTTAATTTTAACACATAAACATATAACGGAGTAAACCATAGAATCTAGTAACAAAAAAGAAGAAGCAATTATATAGTTATTTTACTCTTTACATTGCATCATATTAAGAATTTAAAAAAAAAAAATTAAGGATGATATAAAAAATACTTTAATATTTTATCAACACCTAAAGGTATTACTGTATTCATTTATGACAATTATTTTTAACATAAGATAATCAAACCTAATAATACTCAATTTAAACTTTTTACAACTTGTAAATAATATACTGATATTAAAAGTATACAATTGGATGGAATGAATGTTTTTTTAGGAAATATTCTGATAAATTCATGTAGTTCTCACCCCTCCATTTAATGTACTCCCTTTTTTTAAGTGCATGCCTCAGTGAAAAATAACAACATCAATTACAAAAAATCGATAATAATAATTAATGATTGTTTAACTAGTAAATTATGATAAAATAATTATTTTATTTGTTATAGGATGTGGTAATTCAACAGTATCTATTTTCTTATATATTTACTACTAAAATCTCATCATATCTTTTTAATATGTTGTGTAGAGACTAATGATAATACTAACGTGAAATTTGTTATATGTATGAAAACTAATTGATATTTACTATTTTTAATAAAATTAAATACAAAATAATTAATATACTAAATAATTAAGCCAACATTTTATTTATGTATTAACCTAAATTTAAGTTTTCTCTGTTTTGTTTTGTTATTTGATTTTCATCTAAAAGTTGCCATTTAATTAATATTTTATAAGTTTTTAAAGTACGCTAACAATACCTGGATAACGATTGGATTTAGGATATGTTTAGATGATATTTTATATAGTATTTGAAAAAAATTAAAATAAGTTTTATAAGTTAAAATTAATTTATGTATAAGTTAATTTAAAGAAATTATTTTATATGATTTATTAAATTTTTTATTTTTAATTTATAGAAAAAATAATTTTAGCTTATTCATAAATTAACTTTAATTTGTAAAATGGTTATTTTATTTCAAAAGATCTTATTTAAAAACTAGTCCACAAACGTAATTTTTTATTTTCATCTATACGGATAAAAAGATAATTAATCTTAAAACAAAAATGATAGAGTAGTTATCAGGACTTATATTTCTTTAGAATTTTCACATTTTGAATCTGAATTTACTTTTTTTTAATGTCACAGCAATGAATAAAAAAGAAAAAAAATGTCATAAAATATAATTACCAATAATAAAATTAAAAAAAACTAAAAAAAAAGAAAGTTAAAAATATAAACAGAATCCAAAATTCGAAATTTCAGTACTAATTTTATATTTAAAAATAGAGAATTAAAGATGTTTTTAAGGAATAAATTTAATCTAATCATATTACTTCCTCGTATACAAATATTTACTCTTTATCAATTGTAATTATGATTATCTTAATCTTTAACAAAATAAATGAAAAAGATTAAAAAAATAATCATATTATTATCATTAAATAATAAAAAAGATTTAAAGATAAAGGATAAGATAGAATTATTTCTTATAAATAAGGAATCATCTCTCGTTCTACATCACATTCCTTCGCTTCAAAAAGCTTAGAAATTAACGTTTTGGTGATTTACGGTGTGCTACTCAGGTATGTATCAGGTTGTCTACGTGCTATGATGTCTGTTTGTGTGTAATACGAGAATGTTGTTAGTTGATGTAGTTATAGATTGATTTTAATGTATTAGTTTGATCTCTTTTCAGGAATAAATAAAGCCCTTTTGCATTTAAATAGTGAAATCTATACACATCTTCATTTATCAGACCTTCTCTATTTGTCTTTTTGGTTTTTTCATTCTAAACATGCTCTTTTTTCACTTGAGTGAGGGTTTCCTTGCATCCGTTAGAATGCAGATAATGTTCTGCTTTCTTTAGGTTAATTGTGTCCTTGTTTTTTAAATTACGGTATTAGTTTAGTTGTTGGTGATAATTTCTTTTTTTCTCTTTGTATATTATTTTTAATAATTTTATTTTATATTTTGAAAGATATTTTGAAAGGAAAGTGTCATGTGATTAGTGTGGGAGAGAGGTCTTTCAGAAAAAAGTGGGTGTTTGTGTATCATGATTCAAAAATGAAATACAAAATTATCTCATTCAAAATTTTAAATCGGATCTATTTTATAGGGCTGTTGGTAACCACTAAAACTTTATTTCTCCATCATGTTTATTTATACATATTATTTTCTGATGTTAGGTATCGTGTGATCTTCTGAAGTTAAGGTCCTGAAAGATTGAAGGAGGAGAGGAAGAGAAGATATAGTTTTTATTCAGAAAAGCATGGGTGGGCAATCTCTGCATGTGCTTAATGCACTGGATGTTGCAAAGACACAATGGTATCATTTCACAGCAATTGTGATAGCTGGAATGGGATTCTTCACCGATTCTTATGACCTGTTCTGCATATCCCTCGTCACCAAATT
>Ga0214544_1003936_pt1 | contig 30207 bp, 27 predicted proteins | sample CNSS3metaG_FD_160074 | JGI IMG/M metagenome (GOLD analysis project Ga0214544, IMG submission 160074) | Root nodule microbial communities from cowpea collected in UCLA plant growth center, Los Angeles, California, USA - CNSS3 | ecosystem: Host-associated > Plants > Roots > Nodule | place: USA...
CAAAAGACTCTTGAATCACACAAGAATCACACCAGCACAGCAAGAACCCTCTTGCAGACCTGGAAAACCACCAGGCACACACACAAAGCTTGAGAAAGATCAAACCTCAGTGGTAGCACAGCCTTGCATACCAAAAACCACTTTCTCCAAGCTTCAAACCAAGCCAAAAGCTTCAAGAATTGATCCAAGATCAATCTTCAATAGCTGCAACACCTATGATCACGAAGGAGAGAGTTTCCACAAGTTTCCAGAACCAATTCGTGCTCTAAAATGATCAACAGACCTCTCTTTCGAAAATCATAGCTTTTATAGTCAAACTGTTACGAAATTCAGCAGGTTGATTTTTCAAATCAATCGGTTGATTTCACTTGACTTAAGTGAAATCAGTCGATTAAAAACTAAATCAAGTGATTGAATTTGTTGTAGTTTAAGACTACTGCAGCCAACCTTTTAACCTGTTAAAAATTCATTCAACAGATTAAAAGAGACATTTTAACCTGTTGAAAAACCATTCAACAGATTAAAAACACAACAAAGACCAAACTACATCTAATTAATGCTTTAAGGTTTACAACATGAATTACAAACAACAAGCACACTTTCTTAATGATGTAAGTACATGGAGAGCACACATTTCAGCCTTGATCACCATGGATATCATCAAATCTCCTCTCCTTCATCAGTGTAGACTTCATTCCAATGTTTATAGCTTCAAGATAGTTCAAAAGAGCTTCATTCAATCTTCATCAAATCTTCAAGAAGCAAACCACCTTGGCTTCTCATGTCAACAAAAATCACTTACAAAAGACTCCACTCGACACTTATATAGGTGATTTAATCAAGTGTACACTATAAATCATACACCACCCATAAGGGATATGAAAATCATTAAAAACATTGTTTAAACTAAAATTCTTACGACACGTAGAATTCAATTACAAAGTTTAACCTCTCAATAATGCAATCTTTAACACTTTCACACACACCATATGAATGGACATAATTGATTTAAAATCAATTTAGTTTTATCAGGACTAATAAGTGACTTGTTTTTACTCATATGAACCTTATTCATGGGATCTCCAATCACAAAGGTTGGGTTACTGATAAAGCCTTTTTGTCGCCTAAAAGACTCAGTCAAACTAATTTCCCCTTAAAAAATCAGTATAGGGAGAACTTTGGGAATCAATCCGTGGACATGTGTTGGAATCAATCAGTCAAATGCAATATTTGTGTTGGAATTGTGGTGGGGAAATTTACTCAAAATCAACTCTTAAAAATAGAAAACTCAAAATCATCAAATGCAAAAAAAGCTATGAATTATGCGTGAATGCATGACATGTAAAGCACAAAATGGTAGGGAATGATAAATTAGCTAATCCTAAATGCTCAAAACATGTTTAATGGTCAAAACTAAGCTAATGCAATGGTTAAATTGTTCCAAATTCATCAAATTCGAAATCTGCCCAAAATCAAGAACATGTTCATGAACAAAGTGAAAGGTAACCTCAAATTGAGATCTTTTGATGATACAATTGAAAATGTAATGATGCATAACGACTATAATGATCTCAATTGCATTTAGAAACTAGAATCACTAGATTTGGTGCTCCACACGCAAAGTTCCCAATTTCATGAATCCTAATTACCAATTTTGAGCAGAAATGCGATTTCGATTGATTTGACCAACTTGTGCAATGAAAATGCAATTAAAAGTGCAAAAAGCTTCGTCAGGATGCAATGAATGAAACCCTCAAAAAGATATGAACAACCAATCATTAAAATCGTGAACCATTGAATTATGCAAAAACCCGAATTAATGAGATGCAAAACTTCAAATTCGGCAATTCATGGAAGGAAATGCGAAATTGATGATTCAAATCGCTTAGGGAACATCCAAGGATGGTGAATGAAGCTTAAGAAGAAATCAAAAATCTTAAATCACATGAAATTTGAATGGAACAGTATTTTGAATGCATGTGGAAAACACTGGCAGAACATGTGAATTGATGAAATGGTGATGGAATTGGGTGTGTGATGGGTCGAATAGCTTGGGAATCATCCCAGGAGTGTGCACGAATTTAAAAAACTCAAAATGATTAAGAAATGAGGGATAAATTCAATGGAATAGTAACTATGGTGTGTGTGAACGTGAAAAGGGTATAGAATTGGGATTTTGGTGATTTGATGATGGAAACTCAAAATTAAGCTTATAAATAGTTAAAGAAACTTAAAAGTGATGTGTGTGAAGTGGTGGAATGAAAAGAAACTCAAAATTGTAGCAAGAGTGCAATGAAGTGGAGAAATATGAGTGAAATGAGCTTGGCTACTACCATTGGTCTTGGATTCAACCCATTCATCTTGTTTCTTCTGAAACAATGATGTATAGAGGTATTTTAGATGCGCCAATTCATAGGCCTGGTTCCAAAACCTAGATTTGGTAAGGTAGGGTGGAGTTCAAGCTCAAAAAGTGGTAGCCAAGGTGGTGGTTTAGTGGAAAATGATGATGAACATTATGAAACCATAGACTAAATGAACAATACTGAAATTTTCATTCATTGAAGCTCAAATCCACATTACAATACCAAAAATGAGTACAAGGAGTTTCCCCAACCTTCCTTTCACCAAGGCTTGAGCTATCTAAGCTTCCAAAAGCAAAAATGGAGTGAAAACAAGTGATTTTTAGGGAATTTTGGGTCTACTGCATGAGATGGTATGTTGCTGTCAAAAACTCCTCTCCATGGTCCATAGAATGTGCCGAAAACATGTTGGAAGGTTTCTAAAATTATTTTTCTTCCTAGGGTTTTGTCATAGGATCTGCTAGATTTCGTCCTAAATTCATATAATCAATGAAGATAGTTCTATTCAGTTGCTTCACCAAATTTTGTATCAATTGTATATGTCTATTCTTTGCATTGTAATTCTTGTTTTTAGCTATAACTATTGTTGATTGATAATCAAAATGTATTGACACATAATGGGTTGGTTTCATTCATAGTGCAATATTTGCTAAGAAGTTTTTCAACAACTCAGCTTTACTTTCAGCAATTTCGAGAGCAACAACCTCAAATTCCATTGTTGATCTTGCAATAATTGTTTGCCTGGCTGATCTCCATGTAATCTCACTACCGTCATGTGTGAATACATAACTACTAAAGAATTTTATCTCATGAATTAGAGGTTCAGTTAGCATCATTATACCTTTCTAGTACATTGAGAATCCATTATATTCAATGGCATAACCATTGAACCTCTTAAGTAACTCATAAGTCTCGCAAGTGCATCACAATGTTCCTGATTAAGACATTTAGTGTACCTACTGAGTCTACTTACTACATAAGTAATGTCTAGTTTAAAAAAGCTCAAAAAATGTAATAAGCTCCTAATTAGCTGGGCAAACTGAAGTTGAGAAATAGATTCTCCTCTTTTTCATTAATTTAGAGTTAACATCATAAGGGGCACTCATTGGTTTGAAGTCATAATGCCCAAACTTCCTAAGAAGTTTCTCAATGTATTTGTTCTTGGGATAGTAATGTACTATATCCCTTCCTTATGATTCTAACACATAAATCACATTGGCTTCATCCATATCTTTCATTTCAAAATTAGAACCTAGAAACAATTTACCTCTAGAGACAATCTCATTGTATGTACCAAAGATTAACATGTCATCCACATATAAGCCTATAATGACACATTCACCATTTTCATATTTAGAGTACACAAATTTATCAAAGCCATTGGGTGAAAACCATCATAAAGCAACACTTTATCAAGTTCTCCATGCCATTGTTTTGGTGCTTTTTTGAACCTGTACAAAGATTTTAAAAGTTTTCTCACTTTATTCTCTTGACTAGGTATAACATGCCCTTCAAGTTGAGTCATATAAATTTCCTCCTCTAAATCACCATTCAGAAAAGCAATTTTAACATCCATCTGGTCTATCACTAGCTTATGAATAGTTGCTACAACCAATAAAACTCAAATGGAGGAAATCCTAGTCCCATAGGTGAAAGTATCAAAGTCATTTATGTTTGATTTTTCGGTAAAGCCTTTGGCTACTAACCTTGCCTTATACTTCTCTATGGATCCATCAAGGTGATACTTTTCCTTAAAGATCCACTTACCACTAATGGGTTTTGCTCCTTTAGGCAAGTATACTAAGGTCTAAGTATTATTTTTCTAAAAGGATTCAATTTTAGTCTTAATGATCTTATCCCACTATTTTGCATCAGGATCACTAGTGGCTTCTACAAAGATTGTTGGATCATTATTAATGAGATAAGTATAAAAGTTATCTCCAAAAGAAGTTTCTTTCCCTTGTCTTTTACTTCTTCTCAAATCCTCGCACATGGCATCATTATTATTATCTATAGGTTGTTCAGATGTCGTACTAACCTTTTTCCTATGACAGGAGTTGTCTTGGAATCACTAAGATACACATGTTCTTCTCCATACCCCACACTAGTGTACGAGGTAAAAACGTTTCTATTTGCAAATATGTGCTTGGTAACACTAGTGTCTACCACAAATTTACTCACATTGGTCATGAGATTTATTTCGGAAATGACTGCAATAATTATATCTTCTCCTTCGACTACATTTGCCAAAGGAAGATTGTTGTTCCTAACTCTATTTTCCTTAAAAATGGGGTTAGAAGCATTGGGATAAAATTTTTTAAAGATTAACTTTACACTTGTGGCCAGGGTTTTCCACGTACCTTTTTGGATATTTAATAGATAAGGCCCTAGCCCTTGTAGGGATAAATTCCTTAGTGGTATGTTCGACTTTTGAAATATCCAAGAAAGGTTCCACAACAATTGTTTGTGTTCCGGAAACATTGTTTGACATATCTAGTGTAGAGTTGGTGTTGGTGTCCATATCGTTAGCTTGTAAGTCCTTAAGATTGTTGTAAATTATTGATGAAAACACGAACCAGATGGACTTCTTACGCATGTATATTCACTGCCCTTAAGGACTTATTTGCAGTATGTTGCGTAAGTCCCCTAGGATAGAATAGGAACTTCTCGGAATTTTTCGAGGATCTTAAAAACTAGCAAGGAACCTTTAATAGTGAATAAATAAACTCAGGATAAAAAAATAAAGACAGAAAGCGAGAGAGATTGAAAGCCCAAGTTTTTTTGTTATCTTTTGAAGGAAGCAAAAGGTATATTTATAGAGATTGGGTGGCTTGTTCTGCATGCTACCAAGCGAACCATTTCCCTTGGCTTGTAGAGGAGGTAACAAACCTCTAATGATCAAAGCGACCAAGGATCAAACTAGCACGTCATGCGAAACCACTCGAAAGCTGCAATGAAATTGCACGACCTGGTCAAATGGCATTTAGGGGAGGCAATGACTAAATATGTGTGCGCAAAAGCTAGTGAAAATCTCGAGGAAAAGATTATGTGATAGATACTATCATTATTATTTATAACATTTTTTAGTTAGAGAATTAAGGATGATCTGAACTAAATTTCTCATCTCAGATTCTAGTTGTAATAACCCAATTTGCATACACTAAAAGTATTAATAAGGTCCTTTGCATGACTTATAAATATATTAAGTATAATCTTTATACAAAACAAATTTGTTTTTCAAAATATCAAAGAAATTTTAAGACTCGTAGAAAACATTTTTCTAGTATGTATGCTTATAATTATGTTGGTCATCCAAAGTCCCTTGGTAGTATCAGTGTTGCTCCCTAAAGCTCATGTATCCCCCTCTACTTAATGAGTTACACAATCATAGCATAAGTGTAAAACCATACAACAAACACATAAGGTTAAGCTAGAGTTATACTAATAATTATACATTTTGGACATAATAAATATTATTCATAGTATTGTATTCACGCACTGATTCATAACACTAGTAATAGCTCAAAAAATCATAAAGGCTCTCATGGCTCTTTCACAATCCTTCATACTCATCATACATTAGACACTACCTCTAGAAGACTCAATGTATTGATTATAATCTAAGACCATGCACTTGTTAATTCATTCTCACCTTTCAAGAGTCTTCGTCATCCCATGGCAACTTTCTATACCACAAAGTATAGTAGGGTAAATCATTCATATGTCCATAAATACTAAATCTCCAATAAGGACCTCTTTCCTCTATGTGAGTCCAATTGTTAGTAGATTCTAGATAGTCTCACTTTGAACGCTTACATCAATACACCTTACACAACAATCAACAGTAGAATTTCCACCTTAGGAACTACTTCATTCACATCCCAAATCATACATGTTAAACCAAGAAGAACTTTTAATTAAAACAAAGTATATACACCATTCACATGTTTCATACATCTCCCCTTTCATCTATAATTTATCCATATTCAATTTAAAGTTCAATTAAAAGCCATACAATAGAAATACACAAGAAAAATAGTGCAACGCCTAACGACTACTTCCCAACACCAGAGCCAGCAACACCTAGAGCCATTGAGTTTGAAATCTTAAGTAGTGTTCGATAGTAACTCCCAAGTGCCCAATGGTCTTAACTTGGCGTCCAATGCCTAAGATCACTAGAACTCACTATCAAGACAATGTCCGACAAAATTGGATGGTGCCCAATGTTGCCTTCATTCGAGCTCTCTAACTTTGGATTTTAAACCCAATACTCAATGGTACTGGTATGGCACCCGATATTGTATTAGAATACCCAAGATGTTTTTATACTAAGCTACTCAATTGGATTGTCTAGATAATCTTCATCCTAGCTTTCATTCATTTACCAGTTTATAGCTTAAATCACATTATTAGACAAAATAATTTTAGTATCATAGTATAAAAATCCAATACTCACTTTCATCAACTTAGTTCAATCAATCCATAATCAAGTTCTATCCTTTATTCTCAAGTATACTCAATCAATTCAAACAGATCTCAATCAATCATTCATTCATTCCAACTCTAACAACCTAATTTGCATGAAATTCCTAACTCATACTAATTACCCTTATCTTGATTCAGACTCTTAGCACTCTCAAAGTTAACAACCCACTCATATAGACAACTGTATCTACAACAAAAGAGGATCAGATTAAGGGTATGAACATATCACTAGGATCACAAACATGTAGAGAATCCATTTGAGTATAATTGAGCCACATGCAACTCATTATACTCACATGCAATAGAGGAAGACATATTTCACTCTCGAAAGGAGTAGAAAACGAACATACTCTATTTGCGATTTTAATTGGATAGAGTTATAGTATTCTCTGTTGTGAGCTCAAAGGTGGAGTGGTCTTTGATTGAAAAATAAATGAAAGATGGGTTAGATTTTTAGAGAGAAGATAAAGGAAAATTAAGAAAAATGGTTGTTAGAGAGATACTATGATTTTGTAAATTGAACTCAACATTAGAAAAATGTATTGATAACTTAGCTTTTTATTGATAAAATATTAGGTGTCATTCTACTAAACCCTCTAACACTTAAGAATCCTTTTTTAGATCTTCACACTAGTGTTGAGAGTTTTCTTGCTTAAGCTTTCAAATAGCGGCAGAGTTTCAAATAAATAAAAAAAAAAACTATCTTAGATGATCACAGTGGATAATTTTAAAGTAGAATCTTAGTTAGGGAGATGTTAATAAGGAAATCTTGTTAGTTTGTTTTTAGTATCTTACCTTACTCATGTGTGTTAACCTTTTGTAAATGTACTATGCAAATAAATATACTTATATGTCTTAAAACTCTTTCAAAAGAATTGAATGTTATTTTCATTTATAAAACATAAAACATAAAACATGTATATAAATATTTTTACAACATTCCTTAAATTAAAATATAAAAATAAAATATATTTTTATTTTATAAATAAGTTTAAATTCATTATTTTATAAATTAATTATTAGTTTTCTTAATAATTTATTTTAGATTTATTGAATCGCTTGTTATTAAAAAGGTGTTGTCCTCTTTGAAGTGTGGGCTCCGTCATGATTTTATCCTTAAAAGGTGTCTCAATGGATAGAAGGAGAAAGGTGTATTTAAGTCGCCTTAGATCTTGACTTCTAAAGAATGTGATATTATTGAGTGTGATTAACAATGAAATTAAAATTATATATATATATATATATATATATATATATATATATATATATATATATATATATATATATATATATATATATATATAAAAGATATAAATTATTTATAAAATTTAGAATTAAGCTAGAAGGAAATAAAATTGTAAAAGATTTCTTTACTAATAAGTATGGGTGGATTATTATATGTATTAAATTGTTATACAATTAAATATGAAGTCAAATGTCTAATAGGATGTAACCGCCCTCTTAATGTAGAATCATGTCAAATACTATTATGTATAGGTTTGTGAGAGCTTGGGCTAACTAACCGTTTCCTTAATTTTCTAATGTTTGATTGAAGACTCGTGTTCGTGTTGGAATGTTCCCAAGACTTAAATAATTAATATACTAATCACTATTTCTCCGGATATAGTGATTAAATTAATAGTTAGTAGATGTAGAGATAGATCAAACATACAAGGTTAACATTTTATATAATTCTTAAACTACATATTTTTGTAAATATTCATGTATATTTAATTTTTTTATAATAATTAATTGTGTTGATAATAAAAGTAAAATACCAATAACTTTTTTTTATATCTATGTTGTTTTTAGGTATAATTACTCATTTAGTACTCTAATTTCTTTTATTTAGTTCAATTTGGTCCCCACATTTTTTGTTGGTTCAATTTTGTACCCAAATTATTTAAAAGGATTCAATTTGGTAATCTCCTTTAAATTAGAGTTAATACCGTGTTTGTACATGACACGTGTCAAGTCGTAAAATTTTTAATTTTTTTAAATTTTTAATTTTTTTCTAAAAATTTATAATCTGCCACATGTCATGTTACTATTGTGTCACGTGACAGTTTACATTCATGACACATAGCAATGGTAAAACTTGTTTTCAATTTAGTCATCTATTTTAAATTTTTTGTTCAATTTAGTACCTCTATTTTTTAAAATGATCAAATTTTGTCCTTTTCAATTTCACGGTTTGACATGTGTCCTATACGGACATGGTGTTAACTCTAACTTAACAGAGATGACCAAATTGAATCCTTTTATATAATTGGGGTACTAAATTGAACCAACCAAAAATATGGGTACCAAATTGAACTAAACCAAAAAATTAGAATACCAAATCAGTAATTATAACTTGTTTTTACTATTTGTATTTCACCATGTCATGCATACTAAATGGTTTCTTAATATATTTTACATTGATGATACAAAAGTATAGCACTCTAACTTTTAAAAATAAATTTTAATGGGTAAAGAATTGAAAATATGTAATTACATTATAGACTTTCATTCTTTATTTTACTATAATTATATCTTTTTAAATCACAATTCTTTTCAAGTTATAAAATTTTGTAGGATATTATTGTGATGTAAGAATATTTCATTAAATGGGTTAAGAATCAAACCTTGTGGATCAAAATTGTGATTTGATAAGTAACATGTTTATCTTTATAGGGTTAAGTATGTTTTTAATCCCTGAATTTTGATGCAAACTTGGGTTTTGTCTCTGTTCGAAACTTTGATACATTTTAATTCTCAAACTTTAAAAATAAATGGATTTAGTCCTTTTAACCCAATTATCTTAAAGTGTATAAAGTATTAATGGTTAATATGGAGATTGTTACCCATATAATGATATCTTGGAATGAGACTCATCATGGAATTAATGTTAAATTCATAATTGTATGCTCTATTATTGATGAATTTTGTTCTTTAGACTAATATCGTTAAACAATAGCATACCACTCAAGCAATGTCTAAGTAGTGTATGATAATTACGAGTTTCACTCATTGTTGCTTAAGAGACAACATGGATGTTCAAATAATAAGTTGTAAGCATAGGTGCTAGCTTGTAGCTTAGGTGATAGCTTGTAGCTTAAACAAGAGACAAATTGTGATAACTCTCTCGCTTCTCTATAATAGCACTCAAACATTAAGTCTTGATGATGGTGTAAGAATTTTGAAACATGTGAAACCAAGCAACTATATTATAGCAGTTAAATGCTGATATGATTACTTAAGTGTTGATGATATGCAACAACGTTAAAGACATGCAATGTGTCAATTTGTAGTTTATTTTGGTTTTTACTTTAACTTTTTGGATTAAATATGTGTTTGGTTCCTCAATTACAAAGCAAAATTGGAATTGGTCCCCACTCGAAACTAGGAATGTCAAAAAAATTCGTACATGCGGGTATCTGTGGATAAAACTCGCAATGGGTAGAAAATCGATATTGTAAATGGATACCCGCAAGTAACGGATACGAGTATTTTTTTTCTACCCGCGTGTTAACGGGGGGTACATGTATCATATTATTTGTACCAATATTTTACTCTAATTAGAGTATAGTGGATACCCATACCTGCTATACTCTAATTTAAATAAAAAAATTAAAAAAACATGACTAAAACATTAACACATTGATCTTGAATAAGTTATTTTTTATCAATTAGTTTTAAATAATCTTCATTTCTTTGTAAAGTGTCATTCAACATTATTTAAATGGGTTCTTTACACTTTGTTTGAAATTTATAAATGTTATGCATTGTATTTTTATTTAAATTTATTGTTAAAATATATTGATAAGTATTAAAATTTTCTTTTGTAAATACCCACGGGTACTCGTGGATATAAGTGGATATTAAAAAAATATGCGGGTACCCGCACGAATATGGGTATAGATACGGGGCAAATATTTATGCAGCAGGTAGGGTACAGGGTGTTAGTTTTAAATGGTGATTTAGGCCAAGAATGAGGGGGGGTTGAATTGGCTATTTAAAACTTTTTCGAAAGGTTAAAACCCCTTTTGATTGAATCAAATATACCACAAAATTCAAATGCAAAAGCTACAAAACAATACACTTTCAATCGGTCAAAAAATAAAACAACAAACTAATTTGTTATTGAGCCTATGAATTAGTTGATTTTTACTTCAAATTAGTCAGCTACAATCTTGGGAAATTATGAAGAATGCAGAATTCACAAATTTAACTCAAACAACAAACTTTTACACACAAGACTTGTTCCAATCAACATTCCTAACATGTATGCAACATCAAATTACACATAAATGTATTAAAACTCAATAAAGAATGATTTACTTGGTTTTATGGAGTTTTTAAAGTGAATTAAAGTGAGTGAGATGAAGGGAAGAGAATAACACAATTATTTTTATACTGGTTCACTCAACCATAGAGCTACATCAAGTTTACCAGGACAACCTCAGCTTGGTTTCCACTATATTCAAAAGCTTTACAAATCACACACCAAGATTACACTTTTGAATAAAGAAACACACAAGATTTTTTACTCATAAGAATCTAGCCTAACACCCTATAAGAATCACACTCACAGACCTGGAATCACACCAGGTAAACAACCATAGGCACAAGAACTACAAAACCTAATGGTGGCTCTCCCTAGCCGACCATACAAGAGTTCTTCAAGCTAATCCCAAGCCAAAATGCCTGAAAGATCAATCATGATCTTCAATCTTCACCTTGCAGTTGTGTAATGTAGAAGGAGAGAGTTTTCGAGTGATGAATAATAGCTTTTTATGCTCAAAAACTCTGAATCGTACCTCTGCTTTCAAAAACATAACTTATATAGTTTGGTTTAAGTGAAATCAATCGGTTGAATTTTCCGTATAATCAATTGATTTCACTTGACTTAAGAGAAATCAATTGATTGAAAAACAATTCAACTGATTGAATACATTTGTACCAAAAACTATATATGGCAAGATTGTTAACTTGTTAAAACCCATTTTAATAGATTAAAAAGGACACAATAAGACTAATAAGACATTTAACCTATGTCATATAGCCTACCAACATGATATAACATGTAATCATTACATTTAACACATTATTTCCAAATTTAATTCAATTGAAACATAATCTTCAAGTAGATATTCATCAACCACATATAATCTTCATGCACTTGGCTTTATCAAATCTTTACTTCAAGTTTACTTGTGCCTACAATCTCCCCCTAATTTGATGAAGCCAACATCCTCGAGTTGAATTGATGATCTAAGATCCATTGAGAAACTTGAAAAAGCTTTTACATACAAGATACCAATACATAAATACACATCCAAGCAAAAACACACAACCATGCATACATATAACATATGCATATGCTCCCTTTATATCTAGGAATGTGATTTAAATCCATATTTCAGATCCAGATTGCAGTATCAGCAAGTTTAATCCTAGGTTTTCTATTTTTACCCTATTTACTCATTTTTAACTCAACTTTACTCATTTTTCTCCCCATTTGGATTCGTCAAATTAAAGATAATGCACATATAACTTTTGAAACAATAAAAGTTTCATTAAAGCAGTAAAATAGGAGACTATCAGGGTAACAAATATTGAATACAAACACTGCAGAAAGTAAATAGAGAAGAAACATACAATATGAAGTTGAGATAGATATGATCAATCGATTGAAATTGAAAAACAACCAATACAAACAAACAAATACACAAATGCAACAATAACATGTAATGCATGACCTATTTAAGAAACCATTCAAGAATGCACTTTTCACTTCCATTTGAGAAATTTTAAAATTAAACATGCAAGCATATGCCAATAATAATCTCACGGCTTCTAGCCAAGCTATAGGTGCATATATTTCATCAAAATCAATGCCTTCCTCTTGATTATAACCTTTAACAACTAGCCTAGCTTTATTCCTAACTATGTTACAATTTTCATCCATTTTATTCCTAAACACCCATTTAGTACCAATCACATTCATTTCATTTGTTCTAGGAACTAGAGACCACACATCATTTCTTGTGAATTGATTAAGCTCATCTTGCATAACAACAACCCAATTACTATCACCTAATGCATCATTCACATTCTTAGGTTCAATTTGACACACAAATGAACCATGTACAAAGAATATAAGCTTGCGTCTAGTGGATACTCTTTGTCTGCTCATGTTGTCCTTTGATAATCCCTTGGGTTCAATCCACTCCTTAGGTAAATTGTTGTCTATAGCTTTTTCAATTGACTAAATTTCCTTTTCAACTGACTGATTTCCAACAACAGATTATTTTTCTACAACATATTTTTTTCTACAGCAGATTGCTTTTCTTGCAGCATATCTTCTTTATCTGTAATCTTATGCCTTTGATCTTGCAGCACTGGGTTAGTTTCATCAAATACAACATGCACAGACTCTTCAACAATCATTAGCTTTTTTTTATAAACCCTATATGCATGGCTATTAATAGCATAACCAAGAAAGATGCCTTCATTCGCTTTTGAATCAAATTTTCCATGTTGCTATGTGCCATTATTTAAGATAAAACATTTGTAACCAAATACTTTTAGGTGATTTAGAGCAGGCCTTCTACCTTTGAAAAGCTCATAAGGTGTTTTCTTTAAAATTGGTCTTATCAACACACGATTTAAAACATAAGAAGCTGTATTGACTACATCAACCCAAAAGTACTTAGGCAATGAGGTTTCATTTAACATAGTTTTGGCTAGTTTCTCAAGTGATTTGTTCTTTCTCTCAACCACTACATTCTTAATACCTTATTTTTCACAAAAGTGTTCAAAATTTCATTTTGAAACTCTCCACCATGATCACTCCTTAGAGAGACTATTTTAGAACCTTTTTCAATTTGTAAAACCTTGGCAAGTTTCTTAAAAGCATGAAAGGTGTCATTCTTAGCAACTAGAAATAGTTTCCTTGTAAATGTAGAGAAATCATCAACAATAACCAATGCATAGAAGTTTTCACCAAGACTCATGGTTCTAGAAGGACCAAATAGATCCATGTGAAGCAATTCCAAGGGCCTTTAAGTTGAAATAAAGTTTTTTGGGTTTAAAAGAAACCTCGGTGTTTATTCCCTTTTGGCATGCTTTACATATTCTATCATTCTCAAACTTAAGTTTTGATAAACCTTCAACCAACTGTTTTCTATTTAGTCGATTCAAATGATGCATATGTATGTGACAAAGTCTCCTATTCCATAACCAAGTATCATCCTCTTTTGTAAGCAAATAGTGAATGCTAAATGATGCATGATGCAGATTAAACAAGTATATATTGTTGACTTTTTTTCCTAACAACACAATGCTACCACTTGCGTCATAGATAAGGCAATGATTAGGTTCAAACACTACTTTATAACTCTTGTCACAAAGTTGGCTTATACTTATCAAATTGTGCTTTAACCCTTCAACTAGAAGCACATTATGAATGTTAAATGAGGCTCCATTGCTTATAACTCCACTTCCAAGTATCCTTCCTTTGTTGTTGTCACAATAAGTCACAAAGCCTTCATCCTTTAGCTCCAACTTTGCAAACTTGGACTTGTCACCTATCATATGCCTCGAGCAACCACTATCTAGGTACCATAGGTCTTTCTTTCACTACAAAAAAACGTGTAAGTAGCAACAGTTATTTTTGTATTTTACGTCATTTTTAACCGCCGTTATTTACTTGAGCGACGTTTTCCAAAAATGTCGTAATTCTTGCCGTCACAAAGTATAATATGACGGTTTAAGATGAACTGCCGCAACAACCGTCATTTTATACTATGTATACAATGACGATTTAAAGAGGTAAATAACATCAATTAAAACTGACGTAATATTTTCAATAGTAAACAAATTCAATGAAAAAATGACACTTAAAACTAACATTATTATCATTATATTATGATATTTTTAATTGTCACTACTATAATTAATTTTTAGATAAATTACGTCATTATCAAGTGTCATAATTTTAATACTTAATTATTTAATTATTTATTATTTTTCACCTGCATTTATACTTTCATAATTTAATAAAATTTATTTTTTATGATAGTTTAAAATATATAAAAAATTATAACTTTAAAAAAAGAAATTAATAGACTAAATTATTTTATTATCAACATAACATAATTACACCAAAGTACCAAAATATTCAATCATAAATGAAGAAGGATTGTTCTTCTTCCTATCAGCAATGTTTTTTAGGATTATTATTAGCTTTGAGATTTTAGGATAAAAACTAAACCCAATTTGTCTAAAGGTGTTACAGCCCCAACAATGTTTTCTTGATCATTATTAGCTTTTTTTAGATAAGAAGACAAATGAATCAACCAGATTTTCGCATCAATAAAATGATAAGGGACACTTGTAGTTAATGTGTTAAGCAATTTAGGTGATTAAAAATCCCTGTTGCATGCTAAATGATGCAGTCATATGTTAAGCAACTAAAATCCATGTACCAAAATAGTCTACAAGCAATGTTTAAAATTATGAACAAAGAAACAACTTAAAAAAAAATAATCAGCTTCTAGAAAGATGTCAAATAGGATACAAGCAAATACAAGCATGTCACATATATGCCATAGTTACGTAATAGAAACTAAGAAAGACTAAGAAATACTTTGGATCCAAAACCAACACGCATATACACACAAGAATAGAATCACAATATTTATTACCTCAATCACTCACATATCAATAGAAAATAAGACAAATGCTAATAGAGAAATAAACATCAGAACAACATGCGTAGAAAAATCACCCACAATCAGCAATCAATTTTTACAAATTAGAAGAGAAAAAGAGTTCTTTGTAGTGAGCCTTCGCGTTTTCCAATAAAAGATGGAATGGATGTTTCACACGCACAATGCCGGCAACACCAAATACAGGGGGTGGCAACGGAGTTTCCAGTCATGATAATGGTGGCAAATGACGAAACTGACAGCAATGTTCGCCAGATAAATCAAATAAGCAGCTCAACCACTCTATCTGTAGAACGAGAAAAAGAAAAAGGGTTTTCTTCTCCAATCATGCCTTCGAAGGCAACGACTCTCTTCTCCGACCACAGACTTGTAGACTCCAATCGCAGAGAGTGGGTTGATAGAGAGGAAGAACGCCAACACTAATCGCAGACTCACATATTCTAATCGTGCCTTCGAAAGACAATAACTCTCTTCTCCAATCGTAGATTTTGCAACGAAGCTCTCTTTGAAGATACCGCCAACGCAAGACTGAGTTCAAATGTTGAAACCCTAAATCAAAACATAAAAATGCACCCTAAATCAGAGGATGAAAATCAATTTTTTTAGACTGAACTCGGAATGGGGTAGGGAAATGGAAAGGGTTTGGCAAAGAGAAGTTGCGATATTAGAAAACCAAACGTGGGAGGTGAGAACCTGCGAAGTCGAATTATGGAAAGGCAAACGAGGCTATTAAAACGTGGGAAGGATATAAAAACTTATAGGGAATTCGAAATTAGGGAAGCTAAAGTGCGGGAGACTGTAATTTATTAAAAAAATTATCGATTCAAACCATCATATTTTACAAGTAAAATGTGGCAGTATTCCAACATTAATAAAGTGACGGTTAAAACCATCATATTTTACATGTAAAACATGACGATTTAGAAAATGTCATATTATCTTGTAAAAAGTGGCGGTTTTAAATAACCGCCATATTAAAATTGTCACAATTTACACGATTTTTTGTATTGTTTGCATGTTTTATGACATGCAAAACAAAATAGCATTACACGGTACCCTTTGATAGTTTGGGTCCAACATGGTTATACCTTTCTAGATCCTTTTGGGATCCATTTCATAAAACCTCTTGGAACATCATATTTTATAGCATAGAAATTCTTAAGCACATGACCTTTCTTCATACAATGTGGCAAGAAATGAATGGCATATTATTTAGCTCATTCTTGGAAAAGAAACTAGATAACTTATTGGCTTTCTTTTCAAGGATAGGATTATAACCAAGTCCAACCTTCCCAAAAACACAATTTTGAGTGCTACGAAAAAATTCTAGTTTGCTTTTCCTCTTGTGAACTTTGCATAGGTTTTCAAAAGATATTTCACTTGATTTTTCAAAACAATGTAGTTTTCACAAGGTTTTGTATCCATCTATTTTTCAGAACAATCGATTGAATTACTATAAATCATTTCTAAATGTTTGAAATTATTTTTTAAATCAACTATTTCTAATTCCAGTTGGCTAACTCTATTTTCCAACCAACTATTTAATCCTTTGAACCGATTGTTCATAACAACAATTTTGTTAGCCTCACTATGCAACTCTTCAAAGTCATGCAACAATTCATAATATTTATTTTTATCTTTGGATGACAAGGAACTCATTTGGCTTGATGAGGATGATTCATATCCAGCCATGAGACATAGGTTTGCTTCCTCACTTCATTCTTGAGATGAACTACTTGTTGAATCATCATTGTCCTCCCAAGCTATGTAGACGCGTCTTTCCTTTGCCTTTTTCTCCTTTTTCCTGTAACCAAACTTCTCCTTCTCTTTATTAAAATTAGGACATTCAATCTTGATATGTCCTTGCTTTCCTTAATTATAACATAAGAAATTTGAAGTATTATTTAAATAATTCCGTTTAGAAATGTACCTCCTTTGATTAACTTTGTTGCCTTTCCTCTTGAGATACTTCCCAAACCTCTTGACTAGTAGATTCAAGTTCTCGTTATCACTTGATTCAACTACCTATTCCTCGGGTTCATCATTTCTCTTGGAGCTTGTCTTCAAGGCATATGATTTTCATGTTTTTCTCACTTGATTCAAGCTCACTTAGCCTTTGTATTTCAATTTCGTGTTCTCTTAGCTTGCCAAATAGTGAAACTGTGGTGATGATGGACAAATCCTTTAATTCTGAGATGGCAATCAACTTAGGTTGCCAACTTCTATAAAGACACTTTAGCACTTTGATGTTTAGCTCATCTTTGTCAAATTCTTTGCCTAAACCCATGAGGTGGTTGACAATATGAGTGAATCAAGGAATGCTTCCTTACTCTCTTCACATCATTCGTCCCCTCATGTGTGACTTCAAGTACGTCCCACATTTTCTTTGCACTCTTGCATTGGGAGACCCTACAAAACTCATCCATGTTCAAAGATGACGTGAGGATGCTCTTTGCATTGCAATCATATTGAGCTCGTCTCCTTTCTTCTTTTGTCCATTTAGTCCAAGGCTTGTCCATCTACTTATTTTCAACAACACATTTAGAGGTGTAAGGTCCATTCACAATTGCATCCCAAATCCCTTGGTCTATTGATTCAATGAAAATTTTCATTCTAATTTTCCAAAACTAGTAGTTTATACCATTAAACATAGGCGGCCTATGAATAGAAGCACCTTCTGCAAAAGATAACTTGTTTTCCTATTTCAAAAGATTTTTCATCAAACTTCAATAACTTTCAAGAACCTTGCTTTAGATACCAATTGTTAGTTTGAAAAAGTGATTTAAGCCAAGAAGGAGGGGTTGAATTGGCTATTTAAAACTTTTTTCAAAGGTCAAAATCCCTTTTGATTGAATCAAATATACCATAAAATTTGAATGCAAAAAGCTGCAGAACAGTACACTTTCAATCGGTCAAAAAATAAAATAGCAAACTAATTTGTTCTTGAGCCTATGAGTCAGTTGATTAAAGTTTTAAATCAATCGGCTAAACTCATGGGAAATTATGAAGAATGCAGAATTCATAGATTTAACCCAAACAACAAACTTTTACACACAAGACTTGTTCCAATCAATATTCCTAATAAGTATGCAACATCAGATTACATAGAAACGTATTAAAACTCAACAAAGAATGATTTACTTGGTTTTCTTGAGATTTTAAAGTGAATTAAAGTGAGTGAGATGAAGGGAAGGAAATGGCACAATTGTTTTTATATTGGTTCACTTAATCATAGAGCTACATCCAACTTACCAGAACAACCTCATCTTTGTTTCCATTATATTCAAAAGTTTTACAAATCACACACCAAGATTACACTTTTGAACAAAGAAACAAACAAGATTTTTGACTCACACAAAAACCTAACCTAACACCTTGCAAGAATCACACTCACAGACTTGGAATCACACCAGGTAAACACCTATAGGCACAAGAACTACAAAACCTGATGATGGCTCTCCCTAACCAACCATACACGAGTTCTTCAAGCTAATCCCAAGCCAAAATGCCTCCAAGATCAACTAAGATCTTCAATTTCCACCTTGCAGTTGTGTAATCCAAGGAGAGTGAGAGTTTTCGAGTAATGAATAACATGTTTTCACGCTAAAAAACTCATAATAGTACCTTTGTTATCGAAAATACAACTTATATAGTCTGGTTCAAGTGAAATAAATCGGTTGAATTTTCCATACAATCAGTTGATTTCAATTGACTTAAGTGAAATCAGTCGATTGAAAAATAATTAACCCAATTGAATACATTCATACTAGAAACTATATACAAAAAGTCTATTAACCTGTTAAAACCCATTTTAACATATTAAAAAGGATACACTTAGACTAACAAGACACATAACCTATATCATATAGCCTACCAACATGATATAACATGTAATCATTACATTTAACACATTATTTCCAAATTTAATTCAATTGCAACATAATCTTCAAGCAGATCTTCATCAACCACATATAATCTCCATGCACTTGACTTTATCAAATCTTTGTTTCATGTTGCTTGTGCCAACACGAAGGAGCTACTACTTATATCATACCTTCCCCGTTGACATCCATACTCGAAACTTTGATTTTGTGTGGTCCCCTAACTTTAGAAAACAATGGATTTAGTCCCTCAGTTAATAACGTTAAATTTTGTTTGACGTGGCAAACAACATTTCACTTGAGCGCTCAATTTGTTGACATGTGATGTCCACGAGGCAAAAATTAATTTGGTCAATGAAATTAATTGAAAATGCATTGGTTGCTCTTACGTAGCATGTCCTTTCTCGTTTGAATCTTTCGTCTTCTTCCCTTATCTATGCGATCCAACATACGAGACACTAGTGACCCAGGCCGCCTAAGCTACCGCTGGCGACCCTGACTACCGTAGATGGCTCTGCCAACATCAACGCAACCTTCCCCTTTTTCGTTATCTTTCTTCCACGGTGTGTTCTTCCTTATTATAAATCCTAAAATCGGATACGACAACTATTGCATTCAGAGTAGAGTTATCGTCAACATCACACGACCTTCGCACACTCTTCATCTTCTCAAATGTGATTCGTTCTCTCCAAAACACCCAACTGATGAGGCATCAGACCTGACCCTAACCTTTGGGATTGTATCCCTTTTGATCGACAAAGTTTATCGTTGACATGACGTATTGTGTAAAGAAACCTCATCGACATCAATGGTTCTCCTATCCTCCAACGAGGTTGTATTTTGCTTTGTATTCTATATATTATATCGTTGGAGTTTTCATGTGTTGCCCCCTTGATTGTGATTACTTCTAAGAGTGTTATATTCCCTCTTATCTAATGAGTTTTTTTTTTCTTTTTTTTCAATTTTCTTATAATTACTACTTCTCGTGTGGGTTATGATAGGTAGGTGTTGAGTGCATGAAGATATGAATGTTGTGTGGAGGTGCTGGCGATTCTTTAGAGAATGGAGGTTGAAGATGAAAATTAGATTTTTGTAGTGGATGGCCTGGATGAAGGAGAAACTAGTTTAGAAATGGTGAAAAGTAATGATTATGGAGAATCGTGAAGGTGATTTTGTGTGTCTCGTGCTCTCTCTTAGGAAAAAGGTGGTCGTGATGGTTTGAGTTGATTCTGCTTTTTGTTGAATGTTATGTCAGTATGGTGAAGGAATTCAGGAAAGATGGAAGGAAAGTGTAGGTGGAGAAGAATGATGAATGGAAGTGGTACGAAGAAGGAGTGGGGGAAGATGATGGCGGAGGTGAGCCCCTCCTCTCCACTGTCTTCCTTTTTTTACTTTTTTTAAGCATTGGTTTAAAGGATGAAGATGGAAAAAATTGAGATGGTTATGTGGTTAACTATGGAGGTCACAACAGATGGTGAAGAAGTGTGGTGATGGCTGTGTATAGGTGATTCTATTGTGTGAAGAAGATGAAAATGGTAGTTGTTGTGTGGAGTAGTTGAAAAAAAATTAATTTAATTCATAAAATTAATTTTTGTCACGTGGACAACACATGTTAACGGATGTAAACAGGTCATACAGTTTACCATAAGGTTGTTTGTCACGTTAGAAAAAATTTAATGCCATTAGGGACTAAATCCATTTATTTCTAAAATTAGGAGACCAAAAAGAATCATAGTTTCAAACAACGACGCATTCCAATTTTGCATTATAGTTTAGGAACTAAAAAAATATTTAATCCTATTTTTTTTCATTTTCTTTTTAATTTTTTGTCCACGTGTTAGGTTAGTGTTATGCATGTGGCACTATCAGTGTAACGTGACAATAATAATGTCATGTGTCAATATTAATGTCAAGTGTTAGCACCAAATGTCATTGTCTTATATTTCATTTATTCCTTATATTTATTTATTTTAGTTGTTTTTTAAATGGAGAAATGTTGTTACTCTCCAAATTGAGACTAAATTTATTTTTGTATAAATGTTATACGAATATTTGATTTGGTTACTTGATTTTTTACTATTTATAAGGAAATCTTGAAAATTGTTTTTAATATTTATAAGCTTAATAATCCATTTTTCAATTTTGTGTTAATAGACTAATTTAATCAATTAGGAATGGCTAGAAGATGAAAGAAACAAGAAAACACAACAATTTTTATACTGGTTCGATTCACTAAATCAGTAGAGTTACAAGAATTAAGGCAATACCTATATAATTCAAGACCCTAAAGACTAAGGAGCTTGATCTACAAATCAAGAACTCCCCCTAGATGCAATTCCTCCACACAATTGCACCTAGACCTTCACTCACAGAGTGAATCAACAGTGAATAGAAATACAATCTAAAAGAAAAATAAGGAACGAATACACCTATATGAATCTGCAGATGTGACACTCAATCCTAATGCCAGGCTTGACCATCTAACATTGAATCCATCGTCAATCTTTTTGAATGCCCAATAGAATGATCTCCCAAGACCGCAAGAACTTTGCATATCTCAATCTCTTAGAAAAATCTCTTCTTGATTTAGTGATGCATAATTTTGAAACTGATTTCAGATTTGTTTTTAAATCATAGTTTTGCTAATGAGATTAATGGATTAGGAAATTTACCTAATTGATTATCGTGGGTGAATTTTCATTGCATCGGTGCAGTGCCTTCTGATAATCCATTAGTTAAATATCTAATCCATTAACGAGTTTTATATTTGACATATTTAAAAGTCTAACAACTAATTTATACAGTTTAAGCTTGGCTTACATGTGATCCTAGATATACATCACCTATACAAATGATAAGTTCAGAATTAAGCCTAAAGTAGTGATACAAGGTGTTTGTATGACTTTGGACATCATCAAAATCAGCTTTGTTGGATTAAGCATGCTCCCCATTTCAATAATCTCCCCCTTTCAATAATCTCCCCCTTTCAATAATCTCCTCCTTTTTTTATGATGGCCAATTTGATCCTAACACAAAAAAAAGACAAGACATTGCTCGCCCTTTGGACATTAGCAAAAAGAGCAGAGGGAACATCACAAAATCATCCACATATACAAGGAAATGTAATTAGCATTACAAATGGGAAGCTAGGGAAACATCAGAGTGCATACAGGCAGAAGTCATATGAGAAATCAAGTAATATAGTAGCAGGGTGCAAACTATTTATACATCAGAGTTAAAGTTAAATGGTTCTGCACTAAACCATGTAACGCCAAAAAGAACACAACCTATTTGGGGAGGTTATCAAAACAAATACTAACATGCACAAAAAATATGTCAGCTAAGGGATTTGTGATAACAGGGTGTGTGTAAATGGGACATAACTAATCCTCGTCAGAGCTAGAGTCTTCCTCTAAACTCTCACTCTATGTATCCTTTTCAGAAGCATCATCAACGTCCTCTTGCTAATTCCACGGCTAGTGTTAAGCAGGGCGAGCTGTTCTTGAGTAGAGGAAATTTGTTGTTCAAAGGAGTCCATTTTCACCATCTAGGTCTGATGGTGGTCAAGTAGAGTGGCGACCATCTTGAGCATAGCACTCTCGTAATCATTTCGAGACATAGTAGCGAGTTGAGGATTTGCATTTGTTGCTTGCTCTTCAACTGGTTCATCCTTGAAAACCCAAGTGTTGGCCCAGAGAATCGTGCCCATGTGGTGGAGGGCATTTGCACCAATCTGATTGGTGTGGTCATAGGATGTTTCCCTAAAGAGGTCAACATTGTAGTGCTCGAACACCTTGGACAGGAATACGACGTAAGGTAGGGGATAATTGGGTAGCTTAGTAGACTTCAGAATGGTATCTACAACAACTTTGACCCAGTTGGTGAGGAGGTTGGCTTTGAGAGCATCGATGAAAACGACATCCTCAATGGTAAGTTGGGCATGGTTGCCATTGTGTAGAACCAGAATCCAAGCAACGATGAAGGCGAGCACCCATTCATCATTTTTCATTCCGCCAGCCTTGAATATATTGTAATCTCGTCTAGCATTAGGGTCCCACAAACATGATTGGTAAATTTCAAGGCAATTGAGCCCTTGGAGACCCTAATGTGTAGGGACGCCGCCTAGCCAGAACCCAGCAATAAATGTCCAGACTTCCTCATTCAATAGGATGTCTTCTCCTTTGACCCGTGAGGTGAGAACGCCATTGTCAGAGCATAGATTTTACTAAAGACCTTGACTAGGTCAGAATACACCATGCCCTTCATTTGGATGAATGTTTCCAAATCTTGGAAGGGGAGCATATTTTGGAAGACAAACCCGTTGGTCCAAAAGAATTCAAGCTCAATGAACTTGTGGTTTGTGATCTTGTGATAGTGGAACGAGAAGACGAAGTTAGCTTGGGCTTCTCCTTCGTTCATCCATCCTTTGAGGTCAGTGGTGTGACGATGTTTTACGTTGACACGCTGATAATGTAGTTTTTGACCATGCTCACTTTTACTTTGCTTTTGTGAATAAATACAATATGGGTTACATAGATCTAATTATACCACGAATCCCCATTTTTGTGTCCAATTTAATGATAGGAAGCTTTTATCTCAAGTCAAAGAAGTTGTCAACCAGAGAAGAAAGAAGAAAAAAGCCAAAATTGAAGATATGAATATAGCAGAATTCAAGGCTGAGCCTCATTCCTCTCGCATTTTCCAGCGCTCAGCGCCAGAATTCAAGGCTGAGCGCCATTCTTCTTGCATTTTTGGGCGCTGAGCGCCAGAAGCCAGCGTTGAGCGCCATTCTTCTCGCATTTTTTGGACGCTGAACGGTGCGGGGACGACGCTGAGCGGCACCTGTGCTGATGTGGCAAAATTTAACCTATTTCTTATGGATTCTCGAGGGGAAACCATCTTTGGTAGTTTGGGACGCGATTTTTCACTCTTTGGGGAGCTTGGAGATGTGCTAGGGCTTGTGGGAACTATCTCTTCCTCTTCCTTGTATCTTCATCTTCTTCCATCTTCCATTTTGTAAGTTTAGGCTCTCCATGACAATGGAGAGCTAAACCCATTTTGTTGGGGGTAGATGCAACCACTAAACTCTCTTGTATTTTGCAAATGCTTTGAATATATTATATGCCTATTCCATTAAATGCTAGCATTCTTGTTTCCTTGCTTAATGCTTGCTTGGTTTGATCACCCATTGCATGATACTTGGTTCATTGGGTATTGGAAAATATCTTTTGAAACCTAGAAATGAAACAAGATGCGTAATGGAGCTTGTGTCTAGGAATGGAGCTTGACCCATTGGTTGTCTTAAACCCTAGTTCATAAAGCGGGTTTGTTGTTAAGAGTTCAAGGGATTGACTCTTAATAGGGAAACCTAGGCTCATTCTATTAAGGGATTAGAGTTTGAGTAGACTTGTGGGTTGACATTAGTATATTAATAGAAAGGGTGTGCTTTCTTTTATATGCATCTGAGTGAGGTCGGTGAAATCTAACCCCCAACAATATCATTCCATATCAATTCTTGTCTTTTCCATCGTCTAGCGTTTTAACCACCAAAGTTCACCTTTTATTTTTTTATGCACAAATTTACTTTCTTAAATGAAACTCAAAATATGGATTTATTCATTAGTTTAAATTAGTCACTAATTACACAATTATTTAGTATACACGACTCTCTTGGGAAATGATATCCCGGTCTTACCGGTTACTGCTTGCGCGACTTGGTACACTTGCCAAAGTCTTAACAAGTTTTTGGCGCCGTTGCCAGGCACCCGTGTCTAATATTAGACTATTGTGTGATTTTGACTTATTTAGACTTAAACTCTTTTGTTCATATTTACGGTTTTTGGTTTACTTATACATACACATTATTTGGGCTAACTTGTAGTTCGAGCTTGTTTTTGGTATTGCTTTATAGTTTATGCAGGGTAGGATCCGTACAAGGAGGACTACATCTTCAGAACCACTCCTTGCTGATCCCGAGATAGAGAAAACTGCCCGCAGAAACAATAGTGCCACAAGGAGAAGACAAGCTCAAGCACAATAAGTTGCCCATCACTCTTCTACTTCAGACACTCTTTTGTCTACTTCTCAGAATCTTGATTCATTTCCAGAGGAAGAAATGGCTGAAAATCCTCATGGTGATGGTAGAGGTCGTGAAAGACGCACTTTGGAAGATTATGCAGCGTTCACAAGCCCTATCAACTTTAATAGTATTGCTCGGCCGACCGTCAATGCCACCAATATGGAGATGAAGCCAGCTCTCACTTGGTTTAGAGTAATCAATTCAATGGATTAACTCATGAAAATGCATACACTCATCTATCAACTTTCTTGGAGATATGCAACACGGTGAAGATCCATCAAGTACCAGATGAGGCCATCCGCCTAAGTCTATTCCCTTTCTCATTGGCGGGAAATGCTAAAGCTTGGCTAAACTCCTTCCCACAGAATAGCTTAAATGACTGGGATGATGTGGTGGCCAAATTCTTGAACAAATACATCCCCCAGTCCAAAGTCAACAAGGGAAAACAAGAGATATCCGCATTCCAACAAGATGTTGACGAGTCCTTGGGTCAAGCATGGGATAGATTTAAAGGACTGCTAAGGAAAACTCCCGTTCATGGGTTCGATCAACGTACACAAATTACATTTTTCTTGGCAGGGCTTAGATCGCAAACAAAGCTTATGTTGGATGCTTCAGTTGGAGGAAATATCAAGTGGAAGACACCGGAGGAAGCCTACGAGTTGGTAGAGAACATGGCAGCTAGTGATAATGACGGTTATAATGAGAGAACCCATTTGCAAAAGAAAGGTGTCTTAGAGCTTCAATCCTAAGATGCCTTGCTAGCTCAAAACAAAATCATGACTCAACAACTTGAAGCTCTCATGAAGAAACTTTCTCAACTTCCTCAAGATGTCTCTAGCTCAACATCAACAAGGGAAAGGTTGTGAATTGTGTGGGGAAAACCATTCTAATGGACAATGTGCCATGCAAAGAACATCTCAGGAGGAAGTTAGCTATATGAGTAATCAGGGCTATCAAGGAAATTTCAATCAAGAATGGAGGCCTCACCAGAACATGGGCCAATCAGGACCCTCTAATAGACCCCCAACTCAACCAAGTTATCACCATCCCTCTTTGACTGACAGAACCTCAAAGCTTGACGACATGATGCAACAGTTCTTGCAAATGTCAATTCAAAATCAAAGGAACACTGATACATCAATAAAAAACTTGGAGGTGCAAGTAGGGCAATTGGCTGATCAACGAGGAAGTTCTTTTTCTGCCAACACTGAAGTGAACCCCAAAGAGCAATGTAAGGTCATCTTCACTAGAAGTGGAAAGGAGGTTGGGCTAGGGTCCAAAGAAAAGGTGGAGGTTAAAGAAAAGAAAAAGAATGAAGAAGAGATTCAGGAGGAAGAAGTTGATGAAGAGATTGTCGCGGAAGAAGAAGAGAATAAAAGTGAAGAGAAAAGACAAAAGGACAAAGTTGTTGTGAAACCCCTTCCCTATCCTCAAAATCCTTCAAGAAAAGAGAAGGAGAAACAATTAGCTCAGAAGACATATTCAAGCAACTTGAGATCAAGATCCCGTTTTCTAAAGCATTGTAACAAATACCTTCTTATGCAAAGTTCATGAAGGAATTCCTTGGCAAAAAGAAGAAATACATAGAAGAGGAAACCATTGAAGTGCAAGGGAATTGTAGTGCCATTATTCAGAAAAATCTTCCTCCAAAGTTCAAGGATCCAGGTAGTTTCACCATCCCCTGCACCATTAGAAATCAAGATATGGGGAAAGCTCTTATTGACTTAGGGGCTAGCATTAATCTGATGCCCCTATCTATGCTTAAAAAGATTGGTGGTCTCGAAGCCAAGCCAACAAGGATGACCTTGCAACTAGCAGACAACTCCGTCAAATACCCTTATGGCATGGTGGAAGATGTGGTGGTGCAAATAGATAACCTTAGATTCCCAGTTGATTTTGTGGTGATGGAAATGGAGAAAGATGAAGGGGTACCACTCATTCTTGGGAGGCCATTCATGAAGACAGCAAAGGTTGTTATCAATATGGATGATGGAACGCTAAAATTGAAAGACCAAGATGAGGAGGTGACATTCAATGTTCTTGAAGTTGTGCAAGAACCGACTGAAGAACAAACTAGTCTTAAGGCCATCAATGAAGTCTTATATGTGACTAGTAGACCTTGGCAAGCTTTAAAGTTGCTTGAAAAGTGCTCCAATTGTTTCTCTGTGAAAGTGAATGAAGAGAAGGAAGAGAAAGATGATGTTCGAGTTCACCACCACTCTTTGATGGGAACTAATGAGCTTAGACTTGGCCAACCAATTGTGATGAGAAACGAAAATTTGAAGATTTCTCCTAGAAGATTCAAGTCAAAATGGTCAAGGTTGTGGGTTATTAGAGACATTAAAGTTGATGGAAGTATTGAAATTGAATCTCCTTATTCTAGAAGGACTAAATTGGTGACTAGTGATCAATTGAAGTTGTATAAGTGTGAGGTTGGGAAGCAGCACACCAAAAGCACCAACCAAACTTAAGCGCCTTACCCGTCAGCCTCGTGACGTTAAACAAGCGCTTCCTAGGAGGCAACCCAGCGTTCTCAACCCTTTCTCTTATTTCATTTTGTTGCTTTAAGTCTTTTTGAGAAATTTGGTGTGTTTGTGAAAATTGATGTCAAGTTGAGCATGTTTTTCTCTTTGTTTTAAGTCATGTGTGCATCGACCTTTTGATGTTGTTAGTGTGGTTTTAGGGTGTATTTTAAGTTAGTCTTAGCTTGATTTTTGTTTGAATACATGTTTGCATAAGTGTTGAGTGTCAAGGTTCAAAGGTTGAGAGAAAAAGGATAGAAATCAAAACTCTGCAGCTTCAGCGCTCAGCCTTGATTTGTGGCGCTCAGCCTCAGCGTGGAAAATACACCTTTGCAACTTTAGCACTCAGTGCCGGTTTTGGGCGCTCAGCGCCACACCAGAAAACCAAAAAACCCTATTTTTGCTAATACAGCGCTAAGCGTTGGTTAGGGGCGCTCAGCGCCAGTTCGGGCAGCAACTCTGGCTCGTTTAGACTTGTGTGCAGTGTTTTTGGACAATTTTACAACCTTTCGTTTCACTCACCCAATCTCTCAAACTCAAATCCTTAAATTTACATTTTTCCCCAAATCTGCCTCTCCCAACGCTCACCACCATTGAGCCCTGCCTCACTTGCTTTCCCCATTCAGTTCGCAAACCAGAACCTGCGCTCACCTCTAACCTTCCTCACTTTCAATCACTGCATGAACCAATACCACACGTTCGAACCACACTCGTGCTACATCCCACCACCACTCGTGCACATGATTTTCACCCACCTCTCCACCAAAAATCTCGAGCCACCATTGCCAGCCACTAACACTGCAAACCACCATTCAATTTCCCTCACTAGACACTACTCCTCTCATAGCCACAATCTTTTGCTAATTGAAACGAGCCAAGGTCTTTTGCTATTGTTCTACCCCTCAAATTCTTTGAACTCTCGGCACTCCTCACATTTGCATCTAGCTCAAAGTATAATGAGTTTTATTTTTTAGTTGGATTAGTGGCTATTTCTTTAATTTTCATTCTAATATCATGTTGTTTGGTCTAGATTAGATTAGGGGTGTATGTGTTGTCTTTTCCTATTAAGTTTTTTTTACTGTGAATTATGTGTTGCTGCTGAGATGGGGTTGTTACGCCACTATTTTCACTAAGTTGTTGTATGTGATATGCACTGCTTAGTTTTTCATTCACGTGTGATGTTGTTTTGCCAAACTTTGCTTTTTGATTTTTCCATGCTATGTCTTGTGAAAATGTATTGGTTGAGTCAAATTCTGGACCATATTCTTGTGTTACTACTATAGTGTTAGCCAGTGGTCCTCTGTTGGGGATGTGAGCTGCATGCCTGAGCTGTATCTTTTATCTGCTGAGGAAGTCGAGGTTAAATTCGCATGGCCTAGGGACCAGGCCAACCCTTCTAGAGGAGGAGGAGCGACTTCCTCTACTGCAACTGATGATGAGGAGGATCCTGGTGATGAAGAGGAGGGTTCCGATGATGATTCTTCCGACAGGAGCGAGGATAGCGTCTCATGATATGTTGGGAGCTGAGAGATGACTCTCTTTTGCAGGACTTGTTTTGTGAATAGTCCTAATTTTCAATTATGCTTTTAGATTTCATTTTAAATTTCAGTCTTAACTTTCATTTGATAGTTGTTGAATTTTGTAGCTTGGTTGGTGAACTAATCTCTTGCAATGACTTAGTACTTTTGATGATCATCTTTTGTGCTTGTTATGAAATGATGTTTAATTTGCTTGTGAGCATGAGCTTGTGGTTGTTCTCATTTTGATATAGTGATGCTTGATTTTAATTGTGATCAATGATTTTGGCATTTGTTGACAATTGTGGAACCCAAAATACCCTGTGAGAGGTTGTGCCCCAGAGTTGATTTGTGTGAATGTTATCACTGTGGACTCATAATTGACTTTGCTTGAGTTCATTTGCTAATCATTTACTTGCATGTTACAGATGATCAAGGCCATCTTTCTTTTTCCTGTTACATAATTGAGCCAATCCTTTTCAAGTTGATTTCTTGTGCAAACCCTTTGAGTCTTCTTTGAACCTTGAGCATAGTGAAGATATTGACTACCTTACTTTGAGCTTGAGAGAGCAAATGATTGTTAGTCATGAGTATGGTTCAAGTTTGGGGGAATTATTGCTGATACAAGGGAGCATGAGAAAAT
>Ga0214544_1003938_pt1 | contig 30188 bp, 13 predicted proteins | sample CNSS3metaG_FD_160074 | JGI IMG/M metagenome (GOLD analysis project Ga0214544, IMG submission 160074) | Root nodule microbial communities from cowpea collected in UCLA plant growth center, Los Angeles, California, USA - CNSS3 | ecosystem: Host-associated > Plants > Roots > Nodule | place: USA...
GAGATTTATACTATTATAATATTTTTCTTAATATTTGACATCATGAAAATCAAAAAGAGTATGTTATTTTAATATTGAATATTTTGATAGTATCATGATTCCGTTGGTGTGATTTTTAATTTTTTTTTATAAAAAATATTTAATTGATGTATGGAACAATAAAAAAATGGGTATGGGTATGGGTATAAGAAAATACCCGTTACCCGGTGGGGATGGGGATGGGTAAAAAGTTGTATTCCCGTTGGGTTTGGGGATGGATGAATTTTTATTATGGGGATGGGGATGGGATCATGATACCCGTACCCGCGCCCCGTTGCCATCCCTAGTTGTAGTACATTACAATGAAATATTTGAATAATGATAAATTTGAGTGACAAAAAATAATTAGTCACTATATAGTGACCAATTTGACAACTAAAATAGTTCCAAAAATTTATAATTCGTCTCTAAATTGATAATTAAAATAGATTTAATTATGAATTGATTTTTAAATTAGTCACCAACATTAACTACTAGGTTTTGGCTACTATAATAATTAATTGGTCTTTAATTAGAAATTTGGATTCACACATTAACAATCATATATTTATTATGTTTGTAAGAATTATTGTAAAATTTTCAATATTCATATATCATGTATCTATCACGTATCGTATCAACATATAAGATATATGTCGTATTCGATAGATATATCATATATGTGCATCATATCTTTACGTGTTCTCTTTGGAAAAAAATACTTAAGAACTTGAACCTTTAAAATAATTTACATTTAATTTAACCAATAGACCAGAGTTTGTTATGAAATCAGTAAATATATATTAAATAATAAAATTATATTTTAGACAGGGTATGACTTATTCAAACATAACAACATATTCCATATCTTTTAAACATAGCAACATAATTTATATTTTGAAAATTTTAAAAAAATATATGAGATGAATTATACATAGAATTAATAATAATAATTTATAAATTGTAAACATTAATTATTTTAAATAAAAAAATTAAGTTAAAATAAAATGAGTTCAGTTGCTTATTTAATACCAACATCAGCTTCTCAAATTAATTCATTTTCTCATAAAATATTTTCTGAGTAAACAATTAATTGAGTCGTGCTAGCTTCATTACTCTACTATGTAATTTTTTCTTATTTTTATTTTGTTGTAATTGTTTAAGATTTATTAGCTTGATTACGTAACAAGCTACACGATGACTGTATTATAAAGAAATATAAATATAATTATCTATGTCTCTATATTTATATATTTCTTTTTTCGGTACACAATTTTTAACCACTATTTTAAAATATTTTGTACGTAACTGTCACAATTTTTTTTTTCTTTTTCATACTTTGTTATTATATTTGTAACTTCTACTTAATGCAATTATTAATTAATTATTTTAAAAATATAATTGTTAACCGATTTTTTAAAAGTATCCGTTATTTTGAAATTCCTTTCTAAAACTGTCACATGTTTTTCTTTTTTTTCTTTTTTCTCTATTATACTTTTATTATAGTTGTAGTTTCTACAGTTAAATTTTAGTACTCTTATTATTTTTCTCTTATATATTATCTTAATCAAAAAATATATATATATATATATATATATATATATATATATATAATTGTATAATTATAATTATATATAAAGATATTTTTTGTGTTCACAATTATTTATTCTTAATTTATTTTTTATAATATAATTATTTATTTGTTTTTGAAAACTAATCTTTATTTTTACATGTTTTCTATAAAATTATTGTATCAATTCTTTTTATTGTTTAACAATTATTTCTTTTTCTTTTTCCTATTTATTTCACTTATTTTTAATAAATATAAATTTACTTTGTACATTAATTTAATAATATTACAATATAATTATTTACTAACATAATATTATATATATTTAAAAAATACAGACACAAATACACATGTTTACCCTAGTATATATAAAGAGATTATCTTTATTGTGTTTATAATTACTTATTTTAATTTACTCTTTACAATATAATTATTTTTTTTAAAGACTATAACCATTATTTTTACATATTTTCTATAAAACTATTCTAACAACTAGTGTATATGTGATATTATATTAATAGGTAATATTAATATAATATTATTAAGTTATAATATATAAAATAAAATTATATTTATTAAAAATAAAGTGAAATATATCAGAAAAGATAAGAGAATAACTATTGATAAATAAAGAAAAATAGAGAAGCATAAATAAAGGATTTTATAAAAAAAGTTTATAAAAGTGATGGTCAATTTTCAAAAATTTTATAAATAATTATATTTTAAAGAGTAAAATTGATATTTTGAAATGTGGACACAAAAGAGAAATCCTCTTTATATATTGTTAATATGTTTAATACCAATTTTGAAATGAGTTCAGTTGCTTATTTAATACCAACATATTTGAGAAAAAAATTAAATATTTCACTAATTTAAATAACCTATATCTATATAAGGAAGATACTTCTATTTTATTTTTTATAATATAATTATTAATTAATTTTAAAAAAAAATTGTTAACTTCTTTTTTAGAAATAACCATTATTTTAAAATATTTTGTATAAAACTTATTTTTTCTCTCTTATATATTGACTTAATTAATTTACATATATTATTAATATATAATACAATATATGTTTAAAATAAATTGAACACAAAAACATTTTGTTTACACTAATGATAATAATTAGACTAGTAACAGACTTATTTAAAACATGATATTATAAGAAAAATAATACTTTGACCCTGCTAAAAAATATATTCACTTGACAACTCTCTGATAATATAATAAAAATGTATATTAGATTTTAAAATAAAAAATAAAATAAATATGATTAAATATTATTATGAATTGTAATATTTTTTTTATGGTGTCAACTTACCGCCACTCATATTATAATAGTTTTTAAAAAAAACTATGATGATGAGTGTGTAAGAAAAATATATAATTTAGTATAATAATGAGAACTACATGTTTATTTCTTGAAATACATTTCATAATAAATCACCCATGGGACAAAATCATTTTGTAAAAATCCAATAAACTCAAGTTGGTTTGGGTCACTATGTGAGTTCTTGTTACGCGAGCGAATTTCATCTATTTATAGCACCACGACTCATTCTTTGATTGACTTAAAATTTCTCCACAGTTCATCAGCATGTAAAATCAAGAGAACTTGTGTAACTATGATTCATGATATATATAACACCATCCACTATTATTTAAGACTGAAACAAAGCACCAGTTGGTGTATCCAGAAACAGATGACAGAGTAAAAAACTACTTAGTGAAATAGCAAAAATAAGTGTAGTACAAGATTCTAAAACATAAATATACCAAAACATAAAATGTCTTTGAAGCTGAAAGTAAAGTGCTAAGATGAGGAAGATTATGCAGTAGATGCAGAGAGATGTTTCTCTATTGTCTGCTGCAATTCTTCCTTCTTTGCTCCCACCACTTTGCCCAGAAGACTTCCCTCTTTCACAAACACAAAAGTAGGCATTGCCTCAACAGCAAAATCTTGAGCAACACTCTGCAGTCAACAAATTGTTTATCATTATTCTCTAAACCAGTATATTCTTTTCTTCTTTTTATCTGCTGTTTTGCTTGACAAAATAATAAATATATAACTAAGTGATTATTTACTTTACCTTTAATTCGTCTACATCCACCTTCAGAAATATGGCATTTGTGTATTTCTTAGCCAGTTCAGCCAGGAATGGAGAAATGAAACGGCATGGTCCACACCAAGAAGCAGTAAAATCCACCACAATCTGACACAATTACCATTGAAATGTAACTACATATTATAATATCACACATTTTTATAAGATCAAACTTACATATTTTTCATAACTCTTACATAAATGGAATTACCCCACAAATATTATATCTCACAGATCTTGCAAAAGGACAAATGATGAGAGCAGGAAGGTTAAAAACTGACTATTTCAAAGCTTAATATTATCAAGCCACTGATAACAAATTAATCATCGTGTTTGATTAGTGTTTACGATGATTAACATATATGGCACACGATTCAATTTGATTACCACAATACTTTTTTGGTAAATCTGATGATATACACAGCACTCAAGATCAATTCAAGATCAATTTTGAAAATCAAACTCACGAGTTGTTCACAAAAAGTGCAATGAGTATAGCGTGCAAAAACAGTGAAAAGAAATCATTATGTATGATCCTCCACACACATGCGATCTACGAAAAGTGCAATTTCATTAACAGTTAATGAAAAACCCTAGATTAACAAGCTCGATGGATAATGAAAAATAAAATCAGTAGAGTCCTCCACAGTTTCTTTCGTCCTCATCGGATTCAGAGAAACATATATTCTCCAAAAAGCAATACAAATCATCACCACAAAAAAAAACATAATTTTTTTTTTTCAGAATCCTCTTTTAATCAAGTTTCAGAACCAGTGAAGGATGAATCAAAATATAACAAGAAACGGCAAAGTTAAGCACAGATCGAATCCAACGATGCACCCTTCAGACCATTTATTAATAAAACGATACATGATATATGAGACGTAACATGATGTGAAAATGACAACAAAAACGAAACAAAATTAAGAATCATAACATAAATTGAGATCGATCGATCCATGCAGATATAAAAATAAAAATAAAAACGAATAAAGATGGATACGTACGAGTTTCTTTGATTCATTGCCTTTTTGGAGTTGTTCCGTCCATGCCTCAATGGTGTGGCAGCCGATGACTTGTCCCTCTTCCGATGCGCCAGCCATTCTCTGAATCCTTATTTTCTCAGAAAGAAACCTTTGACAGTTACAAAATTTCAATTGAATATCAGAACATAGCCATAGCAGCTGCTGTGTCACAACTTTAAATAGGCAACGCGTAGCAGCGTATGGGTACCCACTCTCGCCAAAATGGGCTCTCCTTTCTCATTATTTACCACTCTGCCACCAACTATGATTTCTGCTAATCCATACGAAATTAAATTAAATTGCCCAATTAATTGAATTGATTCATTTTTTCGAATTAAAATAAAATCATCCTCACCGTGTGGATTTCAAATTAAAAACACAGCTTCTCAAATTAATTCATTTTTTCATAAAATATTTTCTGAGTAAAAAATTAATTGAGTCGTGCTCGCTCCATTACTCTACTATTTAATTTTTGCTTATTTTTATTTTGTTGTAATTGTTTAAGATTTAGTAGCTTAATTACGTAACAAGCTACACGATGAGTGTATTATAAAGAAATATAAATATAATTATCTATATCTCTGTATTTATATATTTCTTTTTTGTGTACACAATTTTTAACCACTATTTTAAACTATTTTGTACGTAACTGTCACAATTTCTTTTTTCTTTTTTATACTTTGTTATTATATTTGTAACTTCTACTTAATGCAATTATTAATTAATTATTTTAAAAATATAATTTTTAACCAATTTTTTAAAAGTATCCGTTATTTTGAAATTCCTTTATAAAACTGTCACATGTTTCTCTTTTTTTTTCTCTATTATACTTTTATTATAGTTGTAGTTTCTACCGTTAATTTTTAGTACTCTTATTATTTTTCTCTTATATATTATCTTAATCAAAATATATATATATATATATATATATATATATATATATATATATATTTATATATATAGATATTTTTTTTGTTTTTATATTTATTTTTTTTTTTTATATTTTATTTTTATTATTCTTTTTTTTTTTTTCTTTTATATTATATTTATATAAATATATATATATATATATATATATATATATATATATATTTATAATGATATGTAAAGATATTTTTTCTGTGTTCACAATTATTTGTTTCCAATTTATTTTTCATAAATATAATTATTTATTTACTTTTTAAAACTAACATTTATTTTTACATGTTTTCTATAAAATTATTTCATCAATTTTTTTTATTCTTTAACAATTATTTCCTTTTCTTTTTCCCATTTATTTTACCTTTTTTAATAAATATAAATTTATTTTGTACATCAATTCAATAATATTACAACATAATCACTTACTAATATAATATTATATATATTTAAAAAATACGTATACAAAAACGCAGTAACATATGTGTTTACGTTAGTGTATATAAGAAGATTATGTTTCTTTTCTGTATAGTTACTTATTTTTAATTTATTCTTTACAATATAATTATTTATTTATTTTTTAAAGACTATAACCATTATTTTTACATGTTTTCTATAAAACTATTCTAACAATTTTTTGTTATTCATTAACAATTATCTTCTCTTCTTATCTTCATTTATTCTACTTTTCTTTTAATAAATATAAATTTGTTTTGTATATTAATTTAATGATATTATAATATCATCACTTAGTAATATAATATCATATGTATTTAAAAAATACTTACACACAATATTCTTTATAACATAATTAATTTTAAAAAAATATAATTGTTAACTAATTTTTTTAGAAGTAACCGTTATGAGAAACACATGCATTTTTTAGATTTATCCGAGTGAACGACAAAATTAAAGCGTTTTGTTTTCTCTCTATCATTCTGGCATTTTGTATGATTTAATAAAAGTTTAATTAGTCGCAACATACCCACTTTTGTGTGAATGTGTCTAAATGGTACTTGTTTTTAACTTTGTGTCTATTTAGTACCCAAATTCGTTAATTTGCATCAATGTAGTCCATTTTCTTTGACTCTATTAAATAAGATAATGTCTGACTTTGTGGACCTGGTAAGTGAGGAAAAATGTTGTGACATAGCACGTGAGTTGTGTGTGATGTAGAATAGTGCAGTGATAGAAAAAAAAATAAAAAAACTGAAGTGACACTTTTGTTCCTATTTCTCTGTAGTTGATGGTGAAGAGGGTTTGCTGAATTTGGGAGACTTCGCGCGATTTGGACAAAATTGAAGGTTCATTTGACATCAAATTGGCTTCGATTTCGGATCCTTGGTATGCAAACCAGTATTTGTGTGTGTTGATTGCATTCTTTGTTGTTGGGATGGTGGGGTTTAAGGTATTTGTTTGAATCTTGTGCATGGTTTAATTTATTGTTGTTATGCGGTGGTGTTATCGATTTTTTTACCCCTGCAACAAATGAGTTCCTCTGGCTCAACATGAAGATGACAATGGATAATTAGGGCTTTCAAATGAGGAAAATAATTTAAAAGAAACTTTAAAAGAGAGATATAACATGTTAAACCAAGATGACCATTGTACAATTATGTTGTTCATTGACACATATCTGTTCTACTATGTCATATCAGTGCATTGTTAACGATGTTTTTGAAAACTTAACGGATAGACTTTATTGATGTAAATTAACGAATTTGGATACTAAGTAGACTCAAAGTTAAAAGCGGGTACCATGTAGACACATTCAAATGAAAGTTGGTATGTTACGACTAATTATACCTTTAATAAATAGTAGTAGGCGTTTTTACTGTAAATAAGCATATCTTATTAATATAAGATTCAAATTTTATATAATTGCCTAACATAACATTTAGATTTTTTTTTTATTTAACTGATCAAAACGAAAAAAAAAATATAAGCGCATAGTTTCTACCTTAACAGCCCATATATTAATTTTTGTTCAGAAATTATTATTTAAGATAGTAAAAAAATAATTAATAAACATATAACATTGTGATATTGTACTAATACCTTAACAGCTCATATATTAATTTTTGTTCAGAAATTATTATTTAAAATAGTAAAAAAATAATTAATAAACATATAACATTGTGATATTGTACTAATTTTTAATCTTAGTTTGCTAAATAAATAAGTAGATAAATTAATTATAGTTAGTATGGACTAAAGAAATTTACCATTCGAGAGAGTATAAATCTCTGTGCTAAAGGAAACCTTTGAAAGTAATTAATTGAGACTTTAGAAAATAAACGGAATACATTTTTTCAATCCTGAAATTATGTATCTTTTTTCTTTATATGTTTTTGGGTTGAATGTATCAATTTCAAAGGAAATATCATATGATTTATCCCAATTAACTATGTATACTTGACTGGACTTTTTTATTATTCTTTTTTTCTAAGAAGGAATATATGCAGTAAACCGTGGAGGAAGGACAAATTGGAAAACAGACAGAATTTGGACAAAAAATTGAAGAGTATTGAATTAGACTCTTTATATATAAATTATTTTTTTAATTAAAAAAGTAATCTTTATTTCATTCACTCAAAATAAACTCATAATAAAATCCAAAAGAATATAATTAATTTTGATGGTCAAATCGTAAAATAATCATAAAAAACGACTATTAAATATAAAAATTACCTGATATGAAATAAATCATATTATAAAATTATCATAAAAAATTATCAGTAAATGCCAAAAATTATCTAATATAAAACAAATTGAAGTAGTTAAAATAATCTTCGAATTAAGTTATAAGTAATATATAAATATAATTTTAAATTTAATATAATAATATATATAATTTTAAAAAATATATAAAATGTAAAATGAGAAAAGGTTGGGGAGCTGTAACTCCTTTTTGTCATGTCCAAGATCTGTCCCTCCCTGCATGACAAAACACTCTGTGGGAAAGCAAACTGGAATAGTTTATATCCCTCAATTAATTTTTTTTTTTCACCAATACAATGTAATCTTAAACAAATACTACAAATATAAGTAAATTTTTAAATTTTTTGAATGTGAGTAAGTTGTGATTTTACGACACATCTTTAGTGTGAAGAAGTTGTGCATGTATAATACAACTTCAAACTTTTTAAAGTGAGTAATTTTGGTTCTATTCAATTTCTTTTATTTGGTTTTTTTTATTTGAATTGAAGTTATGTAAATTTGACGAGATTTCAATATAATATTTTTTTTTCTATTAAAATAAATATTATAATTAGTTTATAATAATATATAACATGATTTTGTTAAGAATTTAAACTGTATAAGATTAAGATAACTTTATTGTAATATGTTTTGAGTTACATTGTTTCGAATTGAAGTCATGTAAGATTGACATGATTTTAATGTAATATAATTTGAATTGAAATTATACATGTTAACATCTTTAGTGTAATTTGTTTTAAATCACACCATATTATGAAAAAAGCCCGGTTGAATTGAAATGATTATAGTATTTCTATCTTCATATGTATAATAAAATATGTTAAAGTATAAACTTAATAAATAAAATAGATGTAATATACATTGGTAAATAAAACACGTGTTTTATAGTTACGTATCAATGCTATTAAGCCAATTATAATTGAAGGCCAAGTTTAGTTGATACCCCACAACCAACATCTCTCTACTAAAGTTATTGTATTTTTTTTTTCTGAGAAATGACCATGCATAAGGCACAACTTGTACAAATAATGGAGGTGTTTACAAAGAGAATAATTTGGCACTTTTTATTTTCGGCCATCCTTTTCTGGATTCTTCACAATTTGATTTTGACGCACACATATTTCTCGTACCAGAACAATTATCTTTTTTCAAGAGTTGGGTCATACACCATTGTACGCAAAGATGCGCCACCCCTTTTTCATTATTAAAAGGATTTCTTTTAAAATAACTACAAGATAGCAATGTTTAATTTCGCACAACACAGACTATGTTCTCACTGACATTGTGATTCAAAAAATAGTGCAAATAAAAGCTATAAGAAAAAGCTTCGTAGGTGCTGCGAAATGTTGAAGTTTTTGTCTTTTTTATGTGGCAGACTTGTGCTCAGAGATTTTTCATGTTCGTGAAATTCACAATAGCTTGATTACTCAAAAAATCTATGTCCAATTCAAAACTCAATGAATAGGATGGCAGCACCCTTCATATTTCCAAACGTAAAATGCAATTTGTGAATGACCAATACCAATCAAAGTCCATTTATACCAACCTCAATCTGTTACAGAGACGTAGGAAAGAATGTCTTGGCATCGATAAGATGTGGGGCAGGATGCTGCAAGTCAATTAGTTAACAAAATCATACCGATAGAAGAACAAGTCCTACTAAAGCAACAAGCCTTTGACAAAAAAATTGATCTGAACACAAAGTATATGATTAATTAGCCATGTTTCACAAAAAATAGCACGTATCACACTTGTATACGAAGTAGAGTCAGAGAACCTGATACTACAACTGAATCAGGTTCTTGAAACAATAAGTACCAAGCAGGAACCAGCCAATAAGAAGGGAAGTGAAAAAGAACCAAAACTTCAAGAAAGTGAAGCCCCCGAATGCGACTCCAAGAAAAAATACAACCACAGATGGTAAGATGGATCGAAGCATAGATGCTCTGCTGACCCAACGTCCATTGAATAAAATGAAAATTGCAAGGTTCACCACATTCCATCCACCAGACAAGAAGTCCAACCTGTTTAAATTATTGACGACAAACGAATGGCAGTTGCAGGTAAAGAGATTGTAAGATCGATGCTGGAATTCTTCAATGCTTTTCCTCAGTGCACCATCCCAAGTCCTTAAATCTCCTCTATTTTCTCCCTCCGTGTAGTGTTCCTCACCATTATACGCAGACTGGTCCAAAGGTATGCAACACTGCCAACAATTTTTTTAAACAACACTTGAGAAGCAATACATGAACAGAAAACCAACGACCTAAAATCAAGTTCCGGCAAAATATAACTTTGTACAGCTTCCATTTAGTGTATATCACAGCGTGATGACGAAAAAAAACCCCAAAAGGAAGTTAGACTCAAAATTGTGTTAGACAATAAAACAAGAATCTCATGATATGGACCTACTTTCCGTTACTTGATTTGTCCCAGCTTTAGTTTAGGACAATTTGTTTGATAAGGGGAAGCATACCATTTCTATGTTCTCTTCACACAAAGAAAGATTTAAACAATAGAGTATACCTTTTCTTTGGGAATCTGAAAATAGCGAGTGGCAGCTCCAAATGTAAAATGGTCCACACACACAAAATTAGGCCCTGCAAAATCCAATATTACTCCATCCTCTCTGCAGATGCCAATGTGCCCGATGCAAGGAATGAACCACGAGATCACAGGAAGTGGTGACCACACAATAGAGCATGGAAATCGAGCCTTTTTCGGATCAATCTGCATAGTTTGCGAATAACTTCTTTCCATCATCTCCTCCTGTTGTTCAGTATCCAACTCTTCTCCCATTGCAAAAGTGGGTAGAGCTATATCACTGAAAAAATCGAAAGTCATGACATCAAACAAGTTTATAAACAAAAGCGTTTATTATATACATACATATACATATATTGTCTAACCTAAAGCCAAAAAAAATCAATAAAAAAAATCATTAAGAAGCAGGTGTGGTGTCTAACATATTTCCAAATTTGGGATTCAAGTGAAGCAAGGATGGAAATCAAATGTTGTATGTCTTTTTCACGTCCTCAGTTTATGGTTTCAAGAACAACCATGATGCAGAGCACTAAATCTAGTTTGACCAATACCTACCAGACTGCTACATCGTTTCCTAGACAGATTTCGGTTCCCAAATTCGAGATTTAGGTACGATTTCGCAAAATGAATTGACGGGAGAATGATTCCTAAACTCACATATAAACAATATGCGCGATTCATGATGAAATTACAAAGCAGAAGAAACCCTGGGATAGAATAAGCATGAATTATAGTCAACACATAACATATAAGAGAGATAAGAGAAAGGGATCCGATCCAATCACCTTGTATAGCAGACCCGGAAGAATCTGTACCTTGCCCCCACACTGTGCAATTGCGCACAATTTCAGGGACAATTTCAGGGTCTAGTAAACGCAGTGTGTATAAATTAATTATCTTCCTAACTCTTTACTGCTTCTTCGGCTTATTAGGAATATTTCACAAACTGTTAAAGCAAATACTTCTAATAATTTATAATTGAATTTAAAAAATAATTAGTAAAAAGAATATAACGACATAATTATGAGATTGACATTAGGGATGACAATGGATCGGGTCGGGTACGGATAGTGTTTCCCGCAACCCGATCCGTCAAAAAAAACTCGTCCATTACCTGTCTGTTCATTCGTCGGGTATCCGCTTAAAAAATACTTACGGATATTTTTAAAATCCGCTAGTACCCGATACCCTCAAATATTTAAAATATATATATATATATATATATATATTATAAATTTTTTAATATAAAATTATAAAAATTAAATTAAATTATAATTAATTTTAACATAATAAAATATACTGTTAATTTTAATTTAATTAAATTTAACTTAATAAAATATAATTTTAATTTTAAGTGAGTATTAAAATACCCTTATCCGCTACCCGCGAATAATAAATACCTGCGGGTAGTAACTATCCATCATGGATTTTATCCGTGAATATTCGCGGATGCGGATATTTTTGCCGTCCCTAATTGACATTAATATGTCATACAAATGCTGATTTAACACGTACATAATTTTTTAAAATTAAAATAATTTTGAAAAATAAAAATTTAAATAAAAGTAGAAAAAAAACCACAAACTTTATTCATAACGTGCACTGTTCATAAATATTAATTATTTAAACTTTTTTATTTAGTAAAAAGATTAAATTGTTAAAAATTAAAATTTAATTGAACACTAAAATAAAGTGAGGATGAAATCGAACAAAATGAGAAAAGTAAGAATCAAAAAATATTTACAATTAATTTTTTTTTTTTTCAATGACCAAATTGTGTGAGTATATATGGGAGCAAAGTGAGAAGTTTAAGTGTCAAACTAATAGATAAAAATATGAAATAAATTCGGGATATGGAGACAAAATTAAAAACAAAATGTCACTTTAATGGCTTTGAAATGAGAGCATGTAGAGGAACATTTTGGGACGGTGTTTTGAACTAATATTATTGAAACTACTCATTATATGCTCTGTTAAATCTCTAAAAATGTGGTTTTTTATTTGAGTCTCAATCTCTAAATTACATTAATCTCTTCTTTTTTTTTCTCCTTCGTTTTTGCGAACCTAAAAATCTCTTTAAATTCATTTTAAAGGAATATTACAATAGGTTCGTATATTTCATCAACCTCTTACTTATTTGAAAAATAGTACCCATACATTTCTGTAAAGATAATTGGTGTACACCTAAAACATAGGTCTATTGTAAGCAATTCAGCAAAGTGATGACAGAATAAAATATAAGTGTAATTTTTTCCAGAATGAAATGGAATGTCACCTAAATGTTTAGGAATTCAAATTCCCGTAACTATGACTATCATCAATAGTAACAAAACAACTAATAACCCTCTACAAAGAAATCTGGTGACACTTGGTCATACCACAAGTGACGTTTACATTTTTATATCATATTAATTCCTTCTCCCATTGCTTCTAAGAGCTTTGTGCAGTAATCAATGGTTGGTTAAGAGAAAAAGCTTCACTTCTTTCTTCCCAGTGATTCTTGGAATCAATGGGGACTATGACCTCTTTCATAGTCTTGGTTTCTTGACTTCTTCCCCATACAACAAGATACAAACCGAATATGATTAAGAATGCTCCAATAATCCTGCACTTTCAAAACAGAAAATACTAAAAATTTATGTACTATAAACCATTGTTGTCACAATTTCATAATTTACATCAGAATCTTTTGATCCAACACATTGTAGTTATATACCAAGATGAAGAATCTCAAATGATTCTGTATCTTAAATCATTCTATGAAACTGGTATCCCCCACAATATACCTATTCACCAATTCTCATCAGAAAAACAAATTTTTAAATAGAAAGGAATTTGCTAGAGGTATTGTAACCTATCTTACTTATCATCATTCAACAGATCCACTTTATTTGACTCTTTAATTGTTGAGTTGAGTCCATGATAGTCCAACTCAAACTTCAGAGCCCTTAGCAGAAAATAAGTTTAATAAAACAATGAAATTAAAGTTACTTGGACTATCAAAACCTACCCTCCCAAGAAGAATTCTTCACCGAAAATAATAGATGCCATCACAGCAACTAGTAATGTTTGTAAAGGTAGATAAATTGAAGCAAGAACTGGTCCTCCTTTGCCAATAGTCCATATCTGTATTGCTGATGCCAGCCCTGAAGTCACCACTCCCTGATATATATAAACCAACCTATTTTGTCATCTCAGTTACATATTTCGCTTCCATTTAACATAAAAACAACTCACACCATAAACACCAATTTTGAACCGTGATTAAGTTCAAAGCAAATTCAAATTAAGCTTGCTACAGTGGTGCCTCAGAAAAAAAAAATTTCAGTTTTCTTGTAGATAGAAACATCAAGTGAACAGACATGCCGATGAAAATGTAAATAGAGTAGTGAGTTTAATTTACAAACCGAGAACAAAACACTGTATATCTCTCCACTAGAATTGAAGTGCCAGGCTTTGGAATCCTTCTCAAAAAAGGCTGCAAGTGTCAAAAACTGCACAACACCAAAGAAGCACGTAAATGCAGAAACTGTGAGCGGGGCTGAGTATTTTTTCAGAACAAATGCTTGCATCACAATCCAACCAGACCAACATAAGGAGTGACCGAAGAGATATATGCCACCCAAGTTCCAGTCCTTTCCTGGGGTATCCCCCATCATAGACAAGTATTGTTCCTGATGAAATGCTAAACGTGGAGAATATATAACAGGTCCCTTGTAAAGGGTAATGATTGTAGCTCCACCAACAGAAGCAAGGACACCAAGGACCTTAGCCACACCATCGATTCTATTGAAGTGAACGCTCTCATATCTGCACTTCCCTTGTGTACAATTGAACAAATAAGTTATACTCATGAGCTTAATTTATATACAATGTGTATGTAGCAAAACATTTTCAATAAAATTTGATCACTTGTTCATGTCATCATCCAATTTATTAGACTTTTGACAGAGGGTTAACAAAATTTTCAACAAAATTTGACCATTTAAAGATTGTAGCTTGCCTGAGTAGTGCAGCCATCAGAAAAGTGAGGGCAGGAACTGAATTCTGCATAGCAGCGGCAAAGGTAGGTGAAGTTTTCTCCAAACCCAAGAGATAGAATCCTTCTTTCATTGTTATTCTGCCAGAAACAGAAGTGGGGTTTTAGTAATTACACCTAACATATATGTGTTTTGGAAAAATGAATGGCTTCATAATGGGATCGTACCCAACAAGTCCAAGTAGGAAAAAGTGTACCACACAGTAAGTGGTTATTGATGGCCTATCTTTCCTTGAAGAGAAGAAATCAGATGCAAAAATTAAATAAAAGGTTAGATAGTTTAACTGGGGAGAGGTAAAGGGTTCCTATAAGAGCTAAACTGCATACTTCTCTGAAAAATATGCGAGTGGAGCCAGAAGAACCAAGGCAGTGATGTTTCTATATACAGGAAAGATAAGCTTGCTTACTCCTCCATCAAGTGCAATTCTCAGAAATATATGATTTCCTGCATAACAAAATTGCAAAAAGGTTAAGGCTATGTGCAGATTAGCTCGTTGGGGCATCATGTTTCTTGGTCTTTTCTGTATTGTTTTCTGATAGTGATAATTCTTATCCACTATAGAAGCAGAATAGGATGACGAGGAGTATGGAGTGTTCAAGTTTTTAGGAACTGTTTGACCTGGGAAACAGGGAAGAGAGGGGAGAGGGATCGGTGGAAAATAGATCGATCTAACTTGTGGACAATCAAAAGAAAAAAATATGCATATAAATCCCATTTTTTTAATATATAAACACATTAGAATCAGATCACTTGCTTGCATGCCATTGTTAATTAGTCTTTGCTGTGATTTGATTCTATCTCAAAATATTACTCAGCGAATTCAACCCGGTTTATTATCAAAGAGTCAAAATAATCTCAATCCAACCTGATCTATTGTGATCGACAAGTTAACTCACGGACTTACTTAATTAAAAAAATACAACTTTTTTATCTTTTTTAGTCAAAACTAGATTATAATTCTAATTAAATCTAAATAAATTTTAATACAATTCAAATACAAATCAAAATCATAAAAATAGAAATTATTTATATGTTGGCTAAAAAAAAACAAACCTGACATGACCCAAATTCAAATCTCAACTTAACAAAAAATACTTATGTGACCAATCTGACTTATCATGGATTCAACCCGGAAAAGCCGGGTCAAAAATTAACTTATATTAAAATTTAGTAAAAGAATTTCAACCTAACTCGACCGAATCCGTGATGACACGGGTTCCAACCAATTTTTTGACAACTCTACAAAATATCATCTCTAATAAAGACTATATATCCATTTTTGTCCATATATAAACATGTCTAATCTTACATACTATTTTTTTATATATATTTTGACTTGTAATAAGAATGAGACATAAACTAATAAAAGAAAATAAATTCTATGAAGTAGTATAATATTCACATTTTCATACACTTGAGATATTTATAACTTTTGAAATTCAACATCTTTTTGTTTTCCTATGAGATGGTATATGGATTTTGTTATTTTAACACCATAGCCTGCTGATGAATATAATTTTTTTGAGCTGGATTTTTTTGGCTATAAAAACATGATAAACAAAAGTTAATGACAACATTGCTAAAATGGTTTTGTAAACTAAATCACTGGAATAAGAATCACAAGCATTTGTGTAAGTGTGGTTGAGTATTCCTTTGTTTGAGCTCGATCCTCCACTCATTAGTTTTTGTGTAATATAATCAAGTCCTCCAATATTCAAAGTCAAAGTAATTAATTGCTGATAATGTTTCATGAATGATTTATAACTAAAATATGAGATATCAATGATTTTAAACTAGTTAATTGAACACACGAAAATGTTTTTTTTAAGAGAATGCTTTACCGTATAATTCATAATTTTTTCCTAATCAATCTCAAATATAATTGTTTTAAAATAAAAGGTTATATACTGATAGTGTAAATTGTAGAGATTTATATGTTCAGTAAGTTTGAAACTTTTATTTTTTATAACTTTTTTAGAATGAAAAAGATAGTATTACACACTCGTTAAACTAATATTATTTACTAAAAATTAAATAATAGCATTTAAAAAAAATGTTATACTTTTCTCGTCTTGCCCTTCTCTTTCCAAAATGAAAAAAAGGAGGATACCAAGATTAGTTATAAGATAGCTTAAAATTGAAAACTTAAACACGTGTGGTAAAATTAGTTGATGAAGTAGGTGGAAGTTGTAAAATAATAAATAAGAATATGATTAATTATTAAATTAAATTTAATACCGGATAATTTCTTATTTTTAATAACTCTAATCTATATTTTTACTTTATTAACAAAATTTATAGCACATTTCTTATACAAATTAAATTTTAAGTAATATTTTTGTAAACTATTGTTTTTTTATTATAATTTGAAATAGTTATAAATTCTTAATACAGAAATAAATACTTTATAAAATAAAATAGTCGAATAATTAAAATAGTAATAATAAAAAAAAAGGTGACATTAAATTAATAATTCAAAAATAGTATAAATGTCCAATAGCTAGAATTAAGGTTTGTAGATTGAAAATTTCAATTATTATTTAATATGGAATATGGTAAAATATAAATTTTATTTGAGTAAATTATTTTAAAAACTAATATAATAATTTATTAAAATTTATTGAAAATTTATATTATCATAAACAAATAAAATAGTTTTATCAAAATTTTACAAAATAGACAAAGATGAAAACTAACACATCAAATTCACCTCCTTTCTAAAAGAGAGAATGGAATAAAAATTATTTTCACTGGTTTTTCAGCCATAGAAGACCTAAACGGTGGAGTGTGCAAGTGAATAGGTGGGCGAACGTTGAATGTTTAGGCGAGGGAGAGGAAGAGGAAAAGGAAGAGGAGAGATCAGCTGAATTGCGCTCGCAAGCCATGAGGAAGCGGGATTTGGCAATTCTTATGCTCTCCGCTTTCGCTATTTTCTTCACTCTTCAGGTTCCATTTACTTTTCCCCTGTTATCCAACTTTCTTTCACTATAAAACCCTAATTTGGTCATTCATTATCGCTCGATCCAATTTCACGTTTGTATCTTAAATTGATCGCTGTTTAGCAAGATGGCGGTATTTCTTTCAAAGACGCGTGGATGCACCTAGCCGATGAGTATCCAATCAAATACGAGGCCGAACGTCTTCCGCCGCCTCTCGTCGCTGATCTCAACGGAGACGGTAAGAAAGAAGTTCTTGTAGCTACTAACGACGCCAAAATTCAGGTAGGTTTGATTTCGAACCTGTTTCCACTTCTTTATTGCTCTTAATTTTCGTTCACTTGTAATTTTTCATGCGTGTTTTTGGCATCCTTCTCATTTCTAGGTTCAATGTGCGAGTGTATAGCACAAAAAATTTATAGTCTTTACTTGATTGTTGGTTTTGCTTGGTAATAGCTTTGTTCTTCTGACTGGTACCACTACTGTTGGTAACTGGGTTGTCTCATTGTGGTGGGGGTCTCAGGTTTTGGAGCCCCATAGTAGACGTGTCGATGAAGGATTCAGTGAGGCGCGTGTGTTGGCCGAGGTGTCTCTGTTGCCCGACAAAGTACGTGTCATGTCTGGGAGACGGCCTGTTGCTATGGCCACCGGCAATATTGACCGGTATAAAATTGGGCAGCCGCAGAAACAGGTGTTGGTTGTAGTAACGTCAGGTTGGTCTGTAATGTGTTTTGATTCCAACCTCCAAAAGTTGTGGGAGAATAATTTACAGGTACGATGTTTTAGCTGTGCTGTGATATCTTTATTACACCATGTTGGGTTTTACTAATTCCTTTAGTGGTTGTTATAGGAGGATTTTCCACATAATGCTCACCATAGGGAAGTTGCTATCTCTATAAGCAATTATACTCTAAAGCATGGAGATACAGGATTGATAATTGTTGGTGGCAGGATGGAAATGCAGCCACATGTATGTGTCACTTTACTTGTTGTTTCCTGGTTCATTACTATATTTTCCTACTAGGCCCCTTTCTGTGTTCTAATAGCAAAACTTGCCATATATTGTGGATGATGTTTATCATCTTTTTTATAAAGTAAAGAGCGTTAGCTGCGTATGAATGACACTTGGTTGTGGCCATCTCGTTTTCTTTTAAACTCTGCAAGGGCAAATTTTGAAAGTTCTCTGCAATTATGTTTGATGACGTATGTTAATAATTATGTTTTGCATTACTTCTTGGGTTTCAGAATTTCTATTTGTTATTTGATTGTTTCAATTGTAACTTTTTTGGTTTATACATCTCTAATGTATGTTTAGAATTATTACTCTTTAGTATTATCTTCTAATCCAAACTTGTTTCTTTGCTAAAATTGGTAACTTGGTCCTTTTTGCTGGTAATTTTTGAATCAATTGTTTCAATCTAGCTATGTTGTCTGTTTTCTACTTTTTAGATTTTTATGGATCCTTTTGAAGAAATGGGAATGGGAGCCAGATTTTCTGAGCAACAACGAAGAAGTACTACTGAAAAGGAGGTAAAGTCAGGTTTCTAGTGGGTGCGAAATTTTTTGCTTGTTTTGTTTACCACCTTGTAGGTACCCAAAACACTGATGTAGTTGTAGTCCTTAAAATTTTACTAAGGCTTGGTATAATTAAGCCAATAAACTCCGCATTTTGCAGCTAGGTGCCTAAGAATCTTGACCTTCATAATCAGGCTGCTAAATAAATAGGAGACAGTTTTAAATGTATGTTTGTGTAAACTTCTTCACAAGTTCTTAGAGAAAAATAAATAAGGAAAGCTGAACAAACTTTTCCGTTTGTTAAAATTAGTTTATACATAACTTATAAAGTTTTTTGGATAAGCTAATTCGAAAGTGTTTCTACAAATATCATACCTTTTGTTGTTCATTTCAATTTCTATTCTTGTCTTCTCCTATAGGTACATACGGAGGAGGTTTTCCTTAAAATTTATTTTATTCTGAAAAATATATCAGGTAGATGTTAGTTCTCTTCTTATCCTTACGTAGTGGAAGATTTTGACTTTTTATTCTGATTCTTGCCTTGGGTAGGCTTCTGAAAACTCTGGAACTGTGGATTTACGCCATTTTGCATTTTATGCATTCGCTGGTCGATCTGGTGTTGAACGATGGAGCAGAAAAAATGAGGTGCAGTTCTCTATTCTTTGGTCTTCAGTATGTTCTATTGTTTGGGTGTTGAAATCATGCTAACTTTAAACTAAAATTTCATTATGTAAGAATGCATTTTTGTTTCTTTTAGTATCTTTGTTTGAAGGATAGACTTTTCTATCTTTAAATTCAGTAAGTGCACTTTCTCTATTCTATCGTCGTTTGTTTTATCTTTCGAAGTTTATTTAGGTGGTTGCAATTCAGGAGGAAACATGAAAACTGAAGAAAATGTTTGATTTAAGTAAAAGAAATACAGAATATATTGAGGTATATTTCGTTGTCAATAAACTATACCCTTGAAGAAGGATGCTAAAGGTGTTACCATATACACTAGCATTTTAATCCACTGGTGCCCGTTATATATTTTGCCAAAAAGTACCCATGAATAAATGGAACCACCACCCAACAAGCATCAAAGTTAGTCATGTCACGTCTGCTTTTGACACCAGATATTAGATGTTTTACAACCAAGTGAATCGATGTCATGGTCAAGTCTGATTGAATTGTGTGATTGATTCTAATCTGATATTTAACAATAACTACAACCAAACCTTGGCTACATGGATAAACCAACGTTAGTGTTCACTAATGTAGCATCTATTTTGTTGAAAGGTAGTGTAATGTTATCCTTTAGTCTAATTGTTGCTATTGTATTTTCGTTTAGAACATTGAAGTGCATTCTTCAGATGCTTCACAATTACTTCCACAGCATAACTACAAGCTTGATGTTCATGCTCTGAATGCCCGTCAACCTGGAGAGGTACTTACATTTTTAGCTATTCAACTAAACCATGCCTCTACGAGTAATGCTAGATTAGTGAAATGTAATAATGGTATACAAGATTATTGTTCTTTAGGGCCTTTCAACCTGACCAGATTTGGGGGAAAGCAATGAAACCGTTGTTTTTCTTTTTTAATTACATTGACTACAATCACTCTGTCCTTTTAGTTCAGTTTAAATGTTACCTGTAAGTGTTAAGAAGTAAACCAAAGTAATTACTTTTTCATTATTTTCCTTTTCTCATTAATCCCCTAAAAGTCAAAGTAAGTTCCAGGCAAAGGATATGTAATACCATGCTTTCTCACTCCATTCTATTCGATTGCAATAAGCTAAGCAATTCAAACATAAATGTTTTAAACGTGTCTCTATGTTTATTGTCAGCATATTCCTAGAACATAAAGTGTGCTTGTTGCCATATATTCATGTTATCCACCTTTTCTCGTACAGTGGTCAACCATTAAGATAAATATTTGCTTACTTGTATGAGCTTTTCCAGAAGAACTCCCGTCATCAATCCCTCCATTATGTGTGGAAACAATGACATATGCATATATTGAAGTATTTTTGTTTAAATTATGTAATTGAGAAATCTTTTGTGTTTTAATTCCCCTAAAATTTGCTTCCTGTGACGTGTGAGATTCTAGTTTGAATGCAGGGAATTCAGAGAATCAATCTTGGGAGTCATGCCTCATCGCTGGGTACCTTATATTTGACATTCTTTGTTAGCCCTATACCAACTCTTAATATCAAAGACTGACCATACTTTACATTTTATGAATGTGTTTATCAGGCTAGGAGAGAAGATACTTTGTTGAAGCTTGCCCACTTCAGACGGCATAAGAGAAAATCATTGAAGAGAACTCCTGGAAAGTCTATGAGTTATCCTTTTCACAAGCCTGAGGAAAACCATCCTCCAGGGAAGGACACAACCAAAAAAATTTCAAACATAATTGGAAAGGCAGCAAATTATGCTGGTTCAGCAAAATCTAAGAAGGTTATACACTAATCATGTTATGCAACCGCTAACAAATCTGGTTATAGTTGATAATTTGTATTGGAAATCATTCAATTATATTGACATAATCATAATTACTTTTTATATGACTATAATTTGACAACTCAAAATTCATCCAGTAATAGAAACGCCCTGTTTGCTTGGTAGCTGTTGCATATCCAATTTTTATTTTATGATTTAAACTGAAAAAGGTATTCATTTGCATCATCTATTGGTTATTTAGGTGCAAAGGCCCGAGTAGTATTAGATCACTTCTGTAGTGAGACATAGCATGTCTAAATTAGATATTCTTGAATAAGGGTTTGCTATGCTGAAGTAATCTCTTTGCATCATATTATTTTAGTTTTCATGTTATTGCCTAACATGAGATTGGTTTTCTAAGAAATAAAATTGACACACTGAGAAAATGAACTTTTTGATAGAAAAAGGGTAAAGAATTTGCAGTCATGATGTTTCTCTCTTGGAATGCAGCACCTTCCCTATGTTCCCACCATAACCAACTACACTCAGGTTTGGTGGGTTCCTAATGTTGTTGTGGCTCATCAGAAGGAGGGCATAGAAGCTCTTCATCTAGCATCTGGTCGAACGATATGCAAGGTAAACATAAATCCCTCAGTCCACTTGAATTTCTTGCTTTACCATGCATTTCTTGATTAGGTTACAACACGATTTTATCTAAATAATACAGAGGCCAAGGCCATTGAAGGCTGCAAGTATTTGTAAAGCTGAATATTCTGATACTATTTTCAGCTTCTGGAGCACATTGATTCTTTGGTCAAAATACATTATAATTCGTAAGCATTTTCATGTCTAATGTAATGATAAATTTGTTTATTTCAGCTTCATCTTCAGGAAGGTGGTCTACATGCTGATATTAATGGTGATGGAGTTCTAGATCATGTGCAGGTTCATGTTCTTAACCCATTCTAATTAAAAAATCGAGCTAGAGCATGTTAATCTAGCCTGATAGCAAATAGGGGATGTTCTTCTGCCTGACGTCTGAAATATTCACTTATCAGGCTGTTGGAGGAAATGGTGCTGAGCAGACTGTAGCCAGTGGGTCTATGGAAGTGCTACGTCCTTGTTGGGCTGTAGCAACATCTGGTGTACCAGTACGGGAACAACTCTTTAACGTATCCATTTGTCATTATACCCATTTTAACTTATTCCAACATGGTGAACTTTATAGAAGCTACGGTCAAGGTTCAGATAGTGCCTCTTTAGAGGTAGCAACACCTATTCTAATTCCTCGAAGTGACGGTCATAGGCATCGGAAGGGAAGCCATGGCGATGTTATCTTCTTGACAAATCGTGGAGAGGTACAGCATTTGTTCAATTGTTTGTTGAGCACCAATACTATTTCTTTCCATTCACTAATAATTTATATTGTTGATTTTTTGAGAGATATCATTATTGAGATTTACTTCTCTAAAAGAAACGATTATTGAATCTTTTGAAATACGAACTTTTTGGATTAAATTGCATGCGACCTTTTGAAATAAAGATATTTTGAAATGCGGGAGAAGCTTTGTCTAGCGCTTGGATAGTTTCTAATATAACTTGCAATTTTATTGACACGGATATTGGTGGTCTGAAAAAAAAATGTTTCTTGCAGATTACATCATACTCCCCTGGCTTGCATGGTCATGATGCTATTTGGCAGTGGCAACAATCAACTGGTGTTACATGGTCAAATCTACCTTCCCCATCAGGAATGATGGAAGGTGGTCTGGTGGTTCCCACACTCAAGCCTCTTCCCTTGCGGTTGCATGATAATCAGGAAATGATCCTTGCAGCTGGGGAACAGGAAGCCGTGATAATGTCACCGGGAGGAAGTATATTGGCTACAATTGAATTACCTGGCCCACCAACACACGTTTTGATCTGTGAGGACTTTTCAAATGATGGGCTCACTGACCTTATTCTTGTCACCTCTAATGGAGTGTACGGCTTTGTTCAGACCAGGCAACCGGGTGCTCTCTTCTTCAGCATGCTAGTTGGTTGTCTCATAGTCGTGATGGGGGTTATATTTGTCACCCAGCACTTGAACTCCACAAAGGGGAAGCCTCGTCCCTCATCCGTTCCTCGGTGAAAAGCTGGAACTGAAATTTAATACCACCCCAACTTGATGCTCAAAGAAACAGTGAAGTGTGTGCAACCAGTCAAGAGCATTCAAAACGCGTAGAGCTTGAGTAAAATCTCTATAACAGGTGCTGAACGGTTCTAGACTGTTGATTGTAAAATTTGGACAGAATGTAGGAAATTTGATGTTATAATATTATAAGGAAACTTATACTGTCTGCTTCCTGGAATTTTGACCTGTCGTTAAGGAAGCTATACTGTACACAGTGGTTACTTGTTCAGAGTTAGTTGATGGACTAGAGATACTCACCAGATGGTCTTTCTAATTCTTCCCAAGGATTTTGTTGCTTAAGGGAGGTATTTAACTCACCGTACCAAAATTGCTCTTCATTTTGAGCCAATTTCTTTATAAATAAATCTCCATGCGACTAAGATGCTATGCAATTCTTGAAAGTGAGTTAGGGATTGGTTTGTTGGGAAAATTACTGGTTGATATTTAATGTTAAGCAATTCTTTAAATTGTTTAGAATTTATCATGATTTTAACTAAGGATGGTAGTGATAGCTCTTGTTTAGTTATTGTGAGTGAACAAACATGGTTTACCCTGTGAAAAGCAAGAAAAGGGTTAATAGAAATAGAAATCAGTTTCTATTCTCCAACTCAATCATACATTTTTACTGTCCCTTTCGGGAAAGGGAGGCAGTGACGTGGGCAGCTATTTTCAAGGTATATTAATCTGTATCAGAAAATTTAATAATTTATTTGAAAGAAACCAGCTTTCTTTATTTTAAAAGATGAATTTCAGGGGAAAAGGTAAAGATAAATTTGACGGGATGTGAAAGTGAAAATATTTGAACTTTTTTTTATAAAAGTCTGTGGATAGATAATTTTTTTAGTAAAGTAAAATTTAAGATTATAATTTTATTCTTATGAATAAAATTAATATAAAATAAAATATAATTATTAAAAATTATTTTGAAATAAAATATGAGTGATTCGTATTTCAATAAAAAATTAATAGTTGTAATTTTAATTAAGTATTAAAATTAGAATAAGTTTAATTGATCTGCATGCATGCAGCCTATCCTCTGCCATTTGACATACAAACAGTGTAAAGAAAATTTTTAATAAAAGAAAGAGAAATGAATAATTTGTCACGTGAACAACTGACTTCTTCTCTCCTAAATAATAGCGAATGACTGAAAGCAAACATAGACGTCTCCTACTTATCCGTACTCATAAACAATTAATGTGTAGAAATAAACATAGTCTGATTTCTATTGAACTTATTAAGTCCTTTTGTTTCAAAATTCAATTTAGTTAGGAAATAACAGAGTTCATTCAACATTTTATCTTTTTATAAAAGTTCCTTCAACATATTTATTAAGGTCTGATTATATAAACATGCATTTCTAAAAGAAAAAATCCATTTAAATACTGTTTACTTTAGAATGCATGTTACCTAACTTAGAAGCTACGAATGAATAAAATGTTAGATGCAAGATATTTGAGTAATCTGCAACTAGTCATAGTTTCAAACTTACTTATCAGCTCTATACTAAAAAAAAATTAAAAACTATTCATCAATTAGCTAAACTCTGTATAGTGGCATAATGCTAATTGACAACCAAACATCAGGAAATAGAATGAAAAGTTTCAATATGAGTCAGTTTCCTACATACCTGTATTAATCATAAAGAAAAAACAACAAAAAAAAACAACATATTGCTACCTCTTCCTGTGGCGTAATTACCAATTGGAGTAAATATTAAAAATACTTATAAATATTTAAAATATTTAGTATATTTGATTTTGATAGAATACTTTATGAATTAAATATGCAAATAAATTTATAGAAAAGGTGTAGCATTGATCTCAAAAGAAATGATGTAGACTATAACTAATTACATTCCAACTGTTTCTCACACCAACCTTTATGTAGTGTTTGTAGGTGTACATGATGCATACTGAAAGACAAAGACAAGTATTGTAGTTATTTGTCTCCTTTCACTTTATGCGTTTATTGATGATTTTGATTTTACTTATGCCACACACCAATGACATTATTTACTGTCAGTTTTGTTGAGAGAAGGCTGACTACTGAACCAAACTTCAGTTGATCAGCCAAAAAGCAACAGCCAAAAGTAGACACACCTTCGTGCTTCCATTCTTCATCCACTCATGTCTTATTCGCATTTTAGAGGCAATATTGTAAGTTATTATATTTTAAGTAAAAAAATACTTTATTTTCTAAGTCTCCGATCATTTGTTTTTTAAGACTCAACAACAGTGTTAGAGTTGAAGTTTTGTCTTAGTGATTAATTTAAATGAATTTATGTAATGAAAGTCTTCTTAATGAATAAGCGTGTTTCGTTATGTGAACGACGGTACAAAAGATATTCGTACATGAAATATTTTTGTTTGAAGGAAAAGTATCAATATGAAGAGACTCACAATTAAGAGGAGATTGTGTATCAATATGAAGAGACTCACAGGGAGATTGTTAGAAATCTAAGTATGAGTTTAGGTCTCACATTAAGTAAAAATAAAAAAGTTAAACATCATATAAAAATAAAAATTTATAAATTCATTCAATCTTAAGCTTTTAAATTAGAGGTGTTTTGAGTCTCTCATTTACAAATTGAATTCATTTATCAATGATGTTGTAATTTTTTTGTGATTCTCTTTTAAAAGACCCAACAACTTTTAGGGTTAATATATTTTTAATTGTACTTGTAAAAGATCAACTTGTAAAAAAAATTATGCATGTGGAAAAAACTATTTTTCTATTATCCTCTTCCTAGTAATTTTCAAATGTTTGTGATTTTAATTATTTTCTTTACATGTCTATCGGGTGCTTAAATAGATGTAGATAACGACAGGTCATAATTTAGCTTTCTTATATATGTTTGTCTTTTGTTGTGAATAATCAACTTCAAATCAAATAAAATTATTATGAATGATAAAACTCTTCTTATGATTATAAAAAGTAGATAGAAAAAATGGATGAACAGGGAAAGATGATAAAAGAAATTTACCCTCTTTTAAATTAGTATGTAGAAATTTAATTGTAATCTAATTTATTATTAAAAATTCTCGGTTTTGAAAATAGTTATTTCAAACAAGTTAGGTTTAATTATAGGTTAAATATGTTTTTGGTCTCTTAATTTTCGGTAAATTTTAGAATTAGTCCATCTCGAAACTTTGGACCAATTTAGTCCTTATCTTTCGTTTACGTGGATTTAGTTAGTTTAATCAAATTTTGTTAAGTTTATTTGACATTTTAAGTACGTTTCATAATAGTATTTGACTTAACATTAAAGAAAAAATGTGTCAAACAATATACACAACCCAAATACAATTCTGAAATATGTACGAAACATCAAATAAACCTAACAAAATTTGATTAAAAGGACTAAATCCACGTATTTTGAAAGATGAAGGACTAAATTGATCCAAAGTTTCAAAATGGACTAATTTCAAAATTCACTAAAAGTTCAGGGACCAAAAACATATTTAACCCTTAAATTATTTATTGAAAACTAGGTTGTTGATAACTTTTATTAATTACTACATCCATTCCTTTTGTAAAGTTTAAAGGTTAAAACAGCAAATGTAATATATACTTTTACTTTAATAAAATATTTTTGTTTATAAGATTTTTCTATTTCAGCCTTCTGATTTTCGCATTACAACACATAAATTAATTAAAGATTAGGAGAAAGATAAATATACAAATGATAACAAAAAAAAGTGTTTAAAAATTGAAAATAATAATTAAGTAGAAAGATTTTTTTAAGAGGCTATACTTAAATGAACCCTTTGAATAATATAATATATTTTATCAGGTAAAATTTATTAAAAACGACATTTTTAAAAAAGAAAAAATTATTCACTAAATAAGTTGCATGACGTATTAAATCTTGTGATTTTTAATAAAAGTTGTCTTATGAGAGAGCATGTGGTAAAAAAAGTGTTAAAGAGTGTTATTAACAATTATTTTCATTGTAAATTTTATCTATTAATTAATTTTTTTTGTTACCATTACTAATATATACTAAAAAATACAAATTTATAAAAAGGCTAAAACATATAAAACTAATAAGTTTGATGATAAGTGTCAAGAATAAGTAAACTTTTCATTTGAAATTGACACTTATCATGTATCAAATGATGTTATTTGTGTATAAAACAATGCTCCTTAGCTTAATATACAGAATGAAGTATTGGAGTTTATGAATTATAATGATATTTTGTTGTTTTGCAATGAATATAAAAGAAAATATAACTATGCAACTAAGCCACAGTACTAGAGTTTAGCCATGGAAGTAGAAAAGACATGATAATATATTTTGACTTTCTGGCTGAGCACAACAAATGAAGCAAGCCTCGTGACGAAATTCTCTTTGCAAGGAAACTTGGAGCCCAAATCCATGAGGTTGAGCAGCTAAGAAAACCCTTCCAAGAAGGAAAGGTCACGTGCTAAGCAGCATGACAAGGGGCTAAGCTGAGAAGGAAACACACTTGTGAAGTAACCCTTGTGGCTGAACACCAAAAGTTGGACTGAGCACCACAACAAAATTTTTATAAATAAATACCTTGGGTCTTCATTATAGGCATTGTGTGGAGGTTGAAAAATGTAGCAGTAGTATAGAATAGGGTTTGTGATAATCTTATGTGTAGATGTTGTTGGAATTGCATTGGGTATTTATCTTTGCTTTCATTCAATTGTTTGTGATTTGATTTATGCTTAATGATGACTTGATCACTCATCTTATTTCACGGGTTTGGATTGAGTTGGGAAACTAATATCAAATTGTGATTCAATCAACTCATCATACCTGTATTGGTGCTTATTAAGTGGCCAGAAGGAATGTTGGAAGAGAGAGTCCTGCACATTAAAGAAGGATTAATTCTACCAAGAGTTGAGGAATCACACTAGATTTGAAGTTCTTAGGTTCTAATGTATCAGGGATGAACCTAGATCTACATAGAAAGAGTACTCCCAAGACATTAAATGATTTACATAGTAAGTAAACAAGATGGTAGGGGCTACATAGAAAGAGTACTCCTAGGACATTAAATTATTTACATAGTAAGTAAACAAGATGGTAGGGGTGTAGTAGAAGAAGATGAGATGAAATCAATTCATAATCCCTGCTCCACTCAATCTATCTAATTACTACTATCCATTTTTTACTCACACTCTCTTTATCACTAACCAAAAACCCAAAAATCAAATTACCAATATACTTGCTAAATCTTTGTAAATACGACACTTGTTGATATTTCTACATACCAGTACACTTGTTGGGAAATGGTTATTGTGAAACAATCATAATTTGATAATAAGTGTTTGAGTTTGAACATATTTATGATGAATGTAGGAAATGTTTTAAAAGAAATAAACTAATAAATGGCTAGGATTTTTAAAATTAAATAAGTAATATCTTTTGGAAGTTAATTATTATTTTTCAATTATAAACATATACCGTGCTTAGAAAATGAAAATGGGACAAAGTATATGGATTCTTCTAATGTACATATTAGGATGTGTAATCATTGACGATGAACTTGTCATAAAATGAATTTCTTATAAAAATGTTAGTATTTTAAACTTGATTTTCTCTCTATTGCCCTGTCCAAAGAGAATATGGATTAATTAATGTTTGATTTTGTGTAATAATGGATTAAAGTTAGATAAATGCGAATCAAAATAGTGATGTGTGTGATGATGGAGTTGAAGAGTTTCTACAATTTGCTCAATTGCATGAGACTGTCTTGAATGGAAAGTATTATTGTCCCTCTGTTAATTGTTTGAACAGGAGACAATAAGAAATTAAGTTGATACGAGAATATCTTGTATGTGATGGTATCCTAAAAAGTTATACAACATGGACTTGACATGGTGAAGTTGTACATCTTCTAACAATATTGGAGATATGATTCAAGATATTGGAGAAGACAATTTTCGATGAGCACACATGTATGATTCATTAAAAGATGATTCAAAAAAGGCTTTATATCCCGGTTGTACAAGTTTCACTCGTTTGTCAATGATATTAATATTATTTAACAATAAAGCCAGAAATGGTCGAACCAAAGTCCATAGTTGCATGTGATTTTTGTAACATCCCTATTTTTAATAAACTATATTATTTATTTTAAATAAAACATTTAGAAAATATTCTATTTTTACTAACGTTTTGTATTTTATTATGATGTAGTTTAAGCATTAAAAATATTATTAA
>Ga0214544_1003939_pt1 | contig 30185 bp, 16 predicted proteins | sample CNSS3metaG_FD_160074 | JGI IMG/M metagenome (GOLD analysis project Ga0214544, IMG submission 160074) | Root nodule microbial communities from cowpea collected in UCLA plant growth center, Los Angeles, California, USA - CNSS3 | ecosystem: Host-associated > Plants > Roots > Nodule | place: USA...
TATTAAGTATTATTTTTTTTTTTTTTTTTTTTTTATGACTATATAATTTTTTTTTCTAGTAGAGTAGTGATACACAAATTAAACACTCTAATAATCTCACATGTGTGCTTTTATTATTAATGTTTTTATTATTATTATATTCTTTTTAGTCAATTTATAATATATATGAGCGTCTATTAATATTTTTTCAATATATGGATAATAAATTTATTTAATCTTAACAAAATAATTATATATATTTTTTAATTTTTATTTATTTATTACAATATGTGCGTATGTAAATTAAATAAAAAAATAAAAATATAATCGATGACAAATAATATTAATGGTCTTTTAAATTTTAGAGACTACAATTAAAAAAAATCATGAAACGACCTAATAAATAGATAAAAAAAATGGAAGACTTGATAATATAAGTCATATTTGATCAAGGAAAATATTGTTTCATAAAAAAATATATATTTCCTACCAATTTTCTTTTAAACACTTTCTTATAAGACATTTATAAATTTTATTATAAATAATAATTTATAAGAAATTATTACTATTTTTTTGTCAAATATTTTGCATAAATATTTTCACCAAAAATCTTATAAAAAATACTCCTGAAATTTATAATTTTATAAAGAATAACTATTTATAAAAAAATTTATGTGCATTAAAATTCTAGAAAAAATAATTTTTCTTACAAAATTTTGTAAAAATTTACAATAAAAATTTCATAAAATACGAGAAATTCTAATAGAAAATAATATCAATTAAATTCCATTATCACTTAAATAGTTCAATTAATGTTATGGATATTTTCAAAATAACATTAAAATCCAATATAATATTTATCAAAATTAATTATTTTTATAAGTATCAATTGCTTAAGTATTTACTTATACAAGATAACATGCTAATCAATATTTTAAGGAATAAAGTCCGAAATTTAAAATAGAAAGTTTTTGTCTAATTCTATCTTAGAAATACATTGGAAATCATATTGTAAAGATACCATTATTGACATTTTTCATTAAAGGAATTCTACTCCAATACTTTTACATTACTTTCTTATTACCATTTGTCATACCTTTTTCAATCCTAGTTAATTAATGGTTAAATAATGGATCTAGAGTAATAATTATTGACTTATTTCATTTTTAGTTAAAAGAAAAAAAATCATTCTTATCGTAAAAAATTTAATTTTATCAATTTTATTTAAATTCTGTTAATAATTGAAATAGTAAATGATTGAGATATAGTAATTGTCAAACGTATTTTATATATTTATAAATATTAATATTCAAAGAAACACTGATGATTTAAATTGACCAAACAAAATCAAAAAGATAAAAAAAGAGCTCCATGCAAAATTATTTACATATTAATATTAATTTTCAATTAATAAGCACAGATAATAATTAAAGACCAATTACATATTTAATTAGCTTAACTACTAGTTAACATATTTCAAATAATACTAACAATTAAAATGTTTGTATTAAACTTTTTCATTATACTAAAAATAAAAATAAAAGTCAATGGTAACCTAATCTACTATTTAACCCTAACTAATTTAAATATTTAAAAAAAAATGAGAAGAGTATGGACAAAGCATGGGTGTTTTTATTATAGATGAAAAGATATATATCGTCAACCACAGGCAGCCAGAGACTTTGTATCCCGATAAGGGTCTTGTTTGGCAGTTGCGCTAGCTGTACACCATTTCACACTCTCTCTTCGTCCGAGTCACTCCTTTCGTTTGGTACCAACCAAACAGTACTACTGACCAATCAAAAATTTAATGTATGAAAAAACAAAACAGAGTGTAAAAAGGAGAGAAGAAAAAGTGACGAGAGAATAGTGTTAAGACTCTTCAAAAGATAGATACAGTAAGATCCGTCTTTTGAGCCGACAGCAATGTCTCTCCGTTAGATATCATATTATTTTATTTAATATTAAATTATTATTATAATTTTAAACCTACAAATCGTACACCGGTTACGCTGTTTCGTACAAGGGTAGTTGCTTTAATAGTCTCAGAAAAATCTAGTTTTAAATGTGCAAGAAATTTAAATCGGTTTTTGATATTATAGTTTAATGGTATAATAAAATTACTTTTAAATTATTCTTTAAAAACATGATATTATAATCCTATTGTACCCACTCACACCCCAGAGGTTTTATGAGATATATTCAGAACTATATATATAGTTATCAAATTATCCGAATAATTTGAATTGACAATCGATAACTGTGTATGTTAGTTATTATTAACTTACAACTAATGAGTTTGTGTAACTAAATGCATTTTTTTGTAATTGAATCTTTTTTCTTCAGAGATTCAAAAATTTATAAATATATAATAGTGTTATATTTAGTACTTGATTAACTTTTTTTTTACTTAATAGATTAATACACTTGATATGTTATAACATTCTTAATGATTGGAGTTGGACTACTATGAAAACAAGTAAAAAAAGAAAACATGGAGAGTTAAGTCGTATATTAAAACTTTTCATAATATTGCGTCCAATGATATACAATAATACATAATTCTAACATGATAAATGATCAATAAAATACTTTTAAAAAACTTAGCTTATAAAAGCTCTCTTTCTTTTATTAGTTTAAATTCAATAACACGTAATATAACCATGTTTAAGGGAAAAAAATTTACATTAGATGTTTTTTTTATTGATTTGTCTATAAAGGGAGATTACATTCAATTTTTTCAATTGATTAGGTTTCATTAAATAAACTAATATTGCAAAGATATAATTTAATATACTTTGAAATGCAATCACTTTTGATTAAACAACAATCACTCTTGACTAAATTACTAAGTATAATTTGGAACAACAATCACTTGATATTCAATGTCATTCTTGAAATAAAAAGATTCCAAGTTTCTATAAAATTTGTATCAAATTCATTTAGAATCCATCATAGTGAGATTTGTTAGTATTATTGTGGTCACTCAATATTGGGCGATTGTGAAATTACTCACAAATATTTGTCAATGCCACAGTATGAGGGATGATGTATTAGAGACCACACATCGACTAGAGATAATGCCAAATTATAATACATAAGTTGGGCAATCCTCTGATGGAGGCATGGCTAGGACTGTCACCAAAAAGTCCAACTCGACTAAAGGTCCGATAAAGCCCAAACATAAGCATTACAAAAAGATTTCTTATTCTATGATCCGAAGCTAATCTGAGATCTCTTTGAAGGTCCTAGGCATAATTCCATCAACTGCTCCGAAATTCCTATGATGGCCCTAGCCATGCCTCCATCACTTTACAAGTCGATTTTGTAGGATTGAGTTAAACATAAAGTTCACTTCTTAGGATCTTGCTACCACATTTTCTCTTTTACTCTTCCAAGTTAAAAGATTTCTACCAAGAAAAGTACAATATCCAGTAATTGATCTCATATCCATAATTGAACAAACATAGTCAACATTTGTATTCTCATTTCATTTGAACAAAAGTTATTTATGTATAGCCACTTTCAATTATTGCACAATTCTAAGTGCAACTCGTAAGTGAATCTCCTTTTGTTGGTGCAAGAACTAGCTTACTAGACTCACCGCAAATGCAACATCAAGTCAAGTGTGAAAACAAATATAAGTCTACCAACTAATCTTCGATACATTTCCTTGTTAACAAACATTATCTTCTTCTACATTTTTCAACTTCAGTTTGGGAATTAGTATACTTGCAAGCTTACATGTTATCTTACCACTTTCCTTTAGCAAATCAATAATGAACTTTTGCTGGGATATGAAAATTACCTTTTTAGAATGAGCTACTTCAAATCCCAAAAAATAATCTAATTTTTCCAAGGTCTTGATTTGAAACTCCTTATCTAGATGTTGGCTTAATAGTTGTTTCTCCTCTTCATTATCACATATCACTATAATATCATCCACATACACCAATAAAATTGTTATTCCCACTAACTCAATGTGTTTATTAAACAATGTATGGTCTCCTTGGTTTTAATGAACCTTCCAAACCATGCTCTGGTGATTATTTTAGTCAATACAACACCTTTGTTAACATGCAAATAGTATTGGCAAAATTTTTTCTCACCATATCCAAGGGGAATTCCACGTAAATCTCCTCAATTTCCCTATAAATTAAGACACATTTTATATCAAATGTTGTAATTTCCAACCATAATTAGTTTGCTAGAGATAATATCCCCTTGACTATATTAATTTTTTTTTTTCACTTGGAGCATATATTTCTTAGTAATCCACTCCATATGTTTTAATGAATCCCTTGATTGCAAACCTTGTCTCATACCTCTCAATGGATTCACCAACCTTGTAATTTATAGTATACTAGTATATGTACCCGTGTAACTCACAGGAATTTTAAAAATTATAATATAATCATTATATTAAAAATTATAATATATTCATTTGCATCTTACTATTTTTTTTTCTTTTGGTAAAGTAACCAATTTCCAAGTTCTATTCTTTTCAAGTGCTTCAATTTCCAGGTCCATGCCTTGTTTCCATTTTTTGTTAATCAATGCCTCAGATAGAGAGGTAGGCATTGTGGTAGTGTTATGAAGGAAGACTTTTTGAGTAGGTGAGAAGTGTTAAAAGGATAAATATAATTAGATAAATGCTATTGTGGCTCGGTAATACATTTTCTAGTCTCTTTCCTAAGGCTAGTGGAATGTCTAGGTCCTATATTTTTAGTGTCAATATAGATTCAGGTTCATGTGCAATTGAGAAATCATAAAGTGATTCACTAAAGATTTAAATATTAGGAAAAACAGTTATCTCATATAATGTTGGATTGGATTTTGTCTTCCTTGAATTAACAAAGTTTTCCTAAATCTTACAACATTTATTAACATCAAACGATCCAATACACCATCAGATGATCTAATTCATATAATAAAACTTATTTTTTTTATGATAACAAACACTTTAAGTAATATGGATTAATATATCGCATAGTCTCTTTAACATGTGTGTTCATGTAGCCAAAGGATCCTTAGACAAGTTCCTTTTTTACTCAAATCAGATGACCTATAGGACCTCATCTAATGCACTACCAAACAACGTCTAATACATCAAATTCAATTCAAATTAATTTTAATTAAGCCTTAACAATAACACAACTTATAGTCAAATATACTTGAATGGTTTCATAAACAGATAATGTATCTATTCTTTGAATAACTTTAAATGATTAATGATGTATTTATATCTTAAAATGAAAACATGGGATTGGGATCAAATAATATTATGCGATCTTAACTATGTTTGATTAAGCTTAATTGTGATATCTACAAATATTATTTGAGTTGTTTCATTTGGCAGAAACAAAGGTGAAAACACTTTGGTGAATGCTTTAAAGATCTTATCAAACCTTTCTTTTCCAAGCATCATCCACCAAAGAGATGTAGTTATGTTTTAATGTTGACGCACACATAGTCAAAAGATATTTGAGTTAGAGCTTCAACGATTATTTTCTAGAAGCCATATAAAGAGTTCAAATCAAATATGAAGAACACAATGATAACGACAAAAACAAAACATGAAAACAAGAATCATACAATGACTTAAGAAATTTTTATATCAATCATCTAGTGTGTTCAAAAGTAGGAATGGAAAGCCATTGTGATATTCTTCACCTTGTGAAGTTTTTCCATGTGAACTAGAATTGTGCTATCTTTAAGAGTGCTCCGTTTTATTCTTAAGAGTTCTTGATCTCATGGGAAGATTAAAATGGAGTCCTCAATGTAACCTGGAGAGGATTATGCACTCATTATAATGTGGAGATGTTGATGTATTCATTGTAATCATTTCTTAATTAGTGAAACCTCTTAAGTTGTGTACTTAAGGGAGAATTGAATATAACCTATGAGTTGGGATGAACTAACATAAAATATCGTGTATTTGATTATTATGAACTAGACTATCTAGTACAGAGATGTGCAAAAAGAGTCTACATGTTCTATTCAACCCCTCCTTTCTTGAGCCTATTGTTCTATCATTGCCTTATTCAGATCAAGGTTGGGAGGCTATGCACTGTCATATTAAGACGTGTTAGTGGATGGTTGGCCTTAAGGTGTCATGGTCTTGGCTCGGTTTGGCTAAACTTAGAACACAAACATTAGTGCAATAAAGGCTTTTTATGCCGATTAAAAAAGGATTTCCATGTTGGTTCCATAACTGAAATAAATACAAATGACATAAGAAGTTTTTACTTTCTATGACGATTTTGGAATTCCAATAGAAAGTCCACTTTTAATGCCAGTTATCGCTATAACCGGCACAAAAAGTAACACATTATGTTCATAGAAAGAATCCCTCCATATTTCAATGATGTTGTCACTGCTGACATTGTCTTTCGCCTCTTCATGGACTCTCCCTCATCACTTTAGTACCATGTCTACCTCCACTCTCCGCTCTCCTATTCGACTGGTGGATCGGTCACGTCCAAGCGTCAGATCACATAACCTCAGGCGACAATGGTCACTTTCGCCTCAACCTCATTGTTTTGCTAACTGCTGGCTTTATTCGGTCTCATCTCACCTTCCTTAAGCTTATCTACATTAACGACTTTGTTGTCATGGTGGATAGAGCTTCAATGATGGTACATCTGTTACCAATGGCATTGGAGCTTTTGTTCGAGGAGTATGTGCATTGGTGTTTGGATTTACTAGAGGTAATGTCGTGGACAAAGGAGTAAGAGAAGCGAGTGGTGAGATTAATCCCGTTCTTGAGTGAGGAAAAGTCTTAGGAGCTCGTGGGTAGGGTTTCGATGTCAAGAGAGGAGTCGTGCGAAGTGATGCTGAAGGGTCTAGTTTCGTCAATGATGAACATTTATGACAAAACAATATTTATGAAGGCATTTGTAGGGAAGATATTGAGGGATTTGTCATTGGGGAGACAATAAAGAGAGTGTTAGAGAAGGTGTTCGCTAGAAGTTTGAAGACAATGAAGGAGTTGTTGAAGGATTATTCAAGTCTAGCATTCAAAAGGGATCACAACGAGACAAAGGCCATTGAGAAGCTGAATCTGCATAAGGGTTAGACAAATGGGAAGCATATTCCATGGCTTGTGGAGATGATGATTGAAATTAGGGTTGCAAAAATGACTATGAGGGAATTGAGTGAGCAAGAATGTTTCATCGTGAATGTGGTTATGAGGGAAATAACTTTTAAATTTAAAATAATATACGCTCCCACTTTATATGCCAATTATAAATATAACCGACATAGAAAGTCTCTTATTTTATTACAAAATAGCCACCACTCCCACTTTTATGTCGGGTCTAGGTGTATCTAGCATAAAAAGTGATGCCATACCTCTTAGCCATGGCCAAGCACTTCCAAGAAGAGTTGGAGTCATTTATGCAAGGTGAAACAAAGCTCTATCCATGAGGCCATTTTGGAGTATCTCTAGTAGATTGTGAATATTTAGACCTTGTATTAAGGGTCATCATGTAGTGTAGGATTTTTTTAGGCCTTATACTAAGGGCCAATAGTACAAAGTTTTTGAACAATCTTGCTTAAGTTGTAGGGCAATGTTTGCGCCTAACTTGAGCTAATCATACATGATTAATTTTTGTAACCCTAGCTTGGTAGAGAGACATGGGGGCCATATGACAAGCTCTTAGTGGAGAGTTTTCTTACAAAGGTAGTGACCATGTGTCATTTTCCTATTGGAGAATCTTTGCTAAAGTGGATTTCCACATGACACTCTAGGAGTGGAAAGTTTTTCTAAAAGTTAGAGTGCCACATGTCATGTCATGCTCTTTTTAAGGTTTTTGGTCTACTTTGGAGACAATTTACTCTATAAATAGAGGTGTATCCCTCCATGTATTTTCACATCTGAATTTAGTAATGTTATGTTGCCAAAATTGTGTCATACTACTCATTTAGGTCACCAAAAAGCTAGAGCGTCCCATGTGATCTCCTCTAACCACCTTCCTCATTGAGTTGGCCTAATCTCTCTCGAGAATACACTAAGCACCACCACAACCTCTCCCCTTGCTTGAGTCATATAACTTGGAGGAGGAGCCACCTTCTCACCACCTTAAACACCATAAAACTGAGACACCCACCACCCTTTTCCATAGATTCCACACCACCATCTTCCTTGGAGGTCTCCATCTTGGCTTGAGTCATATAGTTTGGAAGGAGCTCTTCCATTACTCCCACTTTTTATGTCAATTCTAGGTGTATCTGACATAAAAAGTCTTCTACTTTATTACGAATTTGATACCGCTCTCACTTTCTGTACAAATTCTAGTGATAACCGACATAAAAAGTGTCATTATATTTACAATTTTACTATCACTTCACTTATTATGATGAATGGATTACAACCACCATAATAAATCGTCATAAAATTTAATTTTTTCACTAGTGAAAGTTAATATCTCCTAATCAAGAGGTAATCAAGAAGTAGGTCATTGATCGTATTTAAGATAATTCGTCGATAGACTCAAAGGTAATGCTGGAAAAATTTTCTATTATAAAAATTTCAGGAATTAACAAAATAGAAGGAACTATTATAAAAAGAAATTCAGGAATTAACAAATAGAAGGAAAATCGATTTTCTAGTACTTCAAATCTTTGGCTTCACGTGAAGAAGTTGCTTTTTCAGTACGTAGAAATTCCTACCAAAAAAATCTAAGGAGCTTAAATGTAAAATGACCCTGGCTTCGGAGAACTTGAAGTCTTTGATTTATAGCCGCTTAACTTTGAACCAAAACAAATACAAAGTCTGGCTCGTTCACAACTTATTTTTCACAATTCAATAGGTTGGAACTTGGGAACAATGTGAAATTAACAAATGATAGAGCTTCAATTGTTTAAAGTTGAAATGCGCTTTTGTAAATAAAAGTATTTTTAAGTTCTCTTAACTATGATCTAAACCTGTATAAGGTTGATACACAATTTTTTGAGTTTAAGATTCCCTTGAATTGAAATTTAAATAAAATATAAAAAATAAAGTATTTTTTATAAAAATTAAAATTAATGTATGTATAAAGTTAGAAAAATATTTTTTAAGGAAATTAATATGAAAAAATTAATTAGTATATACACTAACTTTAGTTTATAAGCAAGGATGTCTTTTATTTATTATCATTCTTTCCCTAAAAGGGGTTTTTGTTTGAAATCCCTATTAAACTGCTCAAGCCAATTAATGGCCTGGATAAGGATCCTTACAGTTTAAAAACAAATAACTGCATGAGGGTTCAGTTTAATCTCACTTCATATATTTTTATTTTAATTTATTTTTTCATTAAAATTAAGTTTAAATAAAAAAATATAGCCAATGATTCAAATTAAAAACACTTCAAAAGTGAACTATAGGTGACCTGGACTAAAAAATGTTAATAAGTTTAACTTAGTTAAATGATCACGAAACATAAGTTGTAAATTTTCTAACATGTATTTAGTTCCTATGGGTAAAAAATTTACTCGAACACCAAGTTTTATGTAGAAGCTACTCTGTCGCGGTAATATTGTGTAATAATAATATCTTTAATTAATTCCTTCAACTAACTAACTACCAGTTTGTCAAAATATATGTTTCCCATGTAATAACACTCAACGGAATATGTGTACTGGTAGTGGCTATTTATAAGGTTTCTGACTGCATCTAATGATGTTAAGTCATTGGTAGACAAATTTCTGCAGCGATTTACAAGCAAGAAAGCCATTCTTGTAAATCTTTATGACAACTAATGTACGTGAATAGCTACATAATGATGTTGCCTATACTCAACTACCTCACATAAGTTGTTAGGAGTTTCTATTAAATAGAATAAATTATTTATTGTGATATTAAATTTTTGAGGTACTATCATAATAAACTAGCCTTTTGAGTTTGACCATCTTCATGTGATTAGGTCGTAGTTTAGATTTTGGACATTTCCAATAAAAGATTACATGCACAATAGGTTTTGTAATTATGTACAAGTTTACTCTCGTATTGAAGTTGTGCTATGTGAAAATAATTGAAATTAAATATGTTCAAATTTCTTCCTTTTTTTTTCTTTGTAGGTTCAAATACTAGTCTTTGGTTCATTATCTTGGAAAGAAATTAATTAATTAAATTTTTATTTATGCCTTATTAATGTTTTTTAGTTAGTTAAGACTTTTTCATTTATGTAGTTAGCTACATTTGTGGTTAGTTTACAAACTTGAGCTAATTGCATAGTTGGATTGGTATGTGCTTGTGTAATTTGTTTTAATACTTTTTGTAATTTGGTTTTTCTGATTGAGCATGTGCACCGTATAAACCCACTAAAATCAATGTGTTGTGTTTTTATATGTGCTCATCAAGAATGAATTTATATAGTATACCATTCTTTCTCTAAATATAATATCTTTAATATTTTTTTAAGCATTTTTGGGATTTCATTCATTAGTGTGTATAGTGTTCTTCACATTTTTGTGTGAACTTTGTTATCAGGTACCCCCAACAATAGTTATAGAGTTTTAGGTCTAATTTGTTTTTCATTGAGTTGCATTATCACAAAATATGTTTATTATATTACTTCATTTATGTACGATCTTCAGAAATCAATCCTGAAAAAATATACGGTGGTATTTTTATAATTAAATTGTCAAAAATTATGTTTGACCCATATAGGTCAGACGTAAATTTATGACTGATCCCTATACGTCAAATGTAAATTTACGTTTGACCTTTATATGTTATACGTAGATTTGCATTTGGCCCCTATATGTCAGACATAAATTTAAGTTTAACCTATTGACCTATATGAGTCAAACATAAATTTGTTTTTAAAAAAACCCTAGCACTCCTTTTCCTACACTTTCACCATTGAGCGAACAAAACCCTCGACTGTGCGAGCAGAACCCTTGATGACACCAAGCATTATGTGCGTAATAGCGATTGTTATATGCTTAAAGGTTGTGTTTCCTGCCATTGTTATGTGTGGTTCACTAGGAAATTTCTTTCCCTTAAGATATTTTTAGCATTGAGGTTGGTTTTTCTCATCTTATCCCTTTACTAATTGGTCTGTGTGACTATTTTTTCTTAACCACAGTGGATTTCGCTTAACCTAAATGATCCTAATGTCGTAAAATTCACTAAAAATAGGTACAAAATTATTTTTGACTCATTTTTTTGGTAATTTCTATTATATTGTATTCAAATGTAAAATGTTGACATCTGACATATTAGTCATAGTTTTAGAGTTTTCAAGATTTTGTTGGAAATGAGGGGAGGAATGCGGTGGCCAATCCCTCCAAAGGGGAAGAGTTATGGAATTTTTAAATTCCATCATTTCCAAGTATTTTCACACATTTTTCTATGGTTTATAGATTTATTTAACATACCCATACTAAAAATTTTTAAAAAATTTTTGTGATATTTTCTTATATATATATATATATATATATATAGAGAGAGAGAGAGAGAGAGAGAGAGAGAGAGAGATTTTTTATCAGAGGATGTAAGTTTTGGCTTAAAATAAAGAAAAAATGGGCAAAAAAATTATGCATTTTGCATCTATAATAGACAAAAATTTATGTGTGGTAAAATACAAAAATGTGAAATGCATGTTGTATTCGAATGTAAATTCCTAGGTCAGACGTACAAAGTCTAAAATATCAAACGTAAAAAGTTTTTTTTTTTGTATGTGTTAGTGGTGGATAATCCTTGATCACAATTAGTCCCCTTTTTGTATTTTTTTTTTGTTTTTGTTGTGAAGAATATCTTCACAAAGATATCCAAGAATACGATCAATGTGATCAACCTTAGTAAGTTTATATGAAATGTTAGTTCCGATTTGTGATTGTGAAGTCTCAATTTGTCATGATTTTAATAGTTAGTTGCATCTTTTTTAGGTATTTTCTTTTTGTTCTAATTTTCTCTTTTTAGTTTAGGTTTGGTTTTCATTGTAAAAATCTTAGCTTTTTGTGAAAATGTGTTAATTTGGAGTTTTTAGATAGATTTGTTGTTAATAAGTGTAAAAGTAAATTCTAACAACTTTGACCTACACTGCTTGTTTGGTCGATAATGTTTTTGACATTTATTTAATTGAGTTGATTCATTTTACATTGATTTTTTTTTATTCAACTATCTTTAACTTGATTGTAAGAGCATAGATTTTGGAATTCTATGGAATTTGCAATTTACTTTTCAAAATAGCATACAAATTGTAGAGGTCCTGACTTATGATTTTAGGGGTTGTTAGTTTGCTTGTGTACTAAACATGAGAGAAGGACATTGGTATGTTGGTTTTGGTGTTGTGATAAATCATACAATGTTAAACCAGTACAGTTAAGTAAGAGACTTGTTGGAGCGTTGAATAAACTAAGAGTTAACTTGCTATTAGTTATTTTTCAAAGTTGAGAAGCTAAATCAACATGGACGTATGTGACTTGCACCTACCAATGGAATAAATAGTGAGCTGAAGTTGCCAATGTAAGAGCTTAACAAAACTTGGATTAGGCTGGATCCATGACTTACAACCTGCTAAACGAGAGGAAACAACACGTTGCCACAAGTTGGAAGCTGACTGGACAGATTTTGCACTTGAAGCTGGCCTTTGATGACCTGTACCTTGTTTCACATCTAAAGGAGTTTACTGGTTACTTAAGTGACATGTAAAAGTAGTTAGGTTAGTTTAAATGGTTTAAGTGAATAATTGACATGTCATTGGTAGTTGCTTTGACTATTTTTAAGAGGTTTAAGTGAATAGTTAGGTTAAGAAGTAAATAGTTGACCTGTCATGTGGTCTCAACACAAAGTATCCAAAACGATTATTGTAACTCTTGCTTGAAACTTACCAATGAAACCAGGTCACTTATGAGCCAATCCAACTTTTTTGTCTCCCAAAGAGTTCATCGAATAAAGTCCACACCCCTGCTCCCTTTATAATTCTTACAAGCGTAGTCCATCATCATCACAAGTATAATAACACATAGTTAGCAATCATAGGTTTCCCATGTGAACAAATATTCTTCCTGCTTAACTCTAAAGCCTGTAACACAGGGTCCCTTCTCAACAATCTTCTTGAGAGCCTAACTCATATATTGTTGAGATACACACACTTCCAACCATTCACCTTATTATATAATTCATCTCATTCATTTACATCATAAAAAATTACATCCATAACATCAAAGGGAATTAAGAAACACAGACAGAAGATTCCCACACTCAACTACACCAAAACAACAACCATCATAACAAACAACAAAAAAACACTATTCAATTGATGCCCATCGCACCTAACCTAATTTCTCTAGCCAAAGACCTCAAATTGATGATCCCAATAGTCAAAGTGAAGAACCTCACAAACCAATTGTGAACATTTCAATTCGATCTAGTAGTGAACAAAGCAAGAATCGCAATTTTTTAGTGAGGTGGCTAAGAATTAGAAACAAAATGGCACCTAGTGCCCTACAGTTGGCTCTCAGAGTTGTACACCTATAACACTAGAACCCAACACCTCCCATATAATGCCTAACAATTTTGTAATAATTTCTCCACTATCATGAAGACACCCAACAGTTGCTACCCAACACCCAACATTATGAGACAGTAAGCTCACTGTTTAAGAGTTGTACACCTATAACACTAGAACCCAACACCTCCCATCTAATGCCTAACAATTTTGTAATAATTTCTCCACTATCATGAAGACACCCAACAATTGCTACCCAACACCCAACGATTATGAGACAGTAAGCTCACTGTTTAAGCAGCACCCAATGGTTTCCTACTAAGGCTTAACAAATAACACGAAAAATAGAAACTACACAAAAATTTATCTATAATGTTCTTAGCCCATTTTCTCACTTTTCATCATACATGCACAAAAAAATTATTTCCAACACTAAAAAACATTCACCCACAAGTTTTATTACCAAAATAATGAATTTCTCCAATTAAACACTAATTTTTTTTTTCTTTCTATTTACCATTAAAAATAGAACACAATCAATTTTCTCATACTCTGAACAAAATCATCCCATTCACCATGACTCAAAATTATTCCTCTAACTGCTATTTTAATATTGACCCATAATCAACACATAACTCATTCTAATTCTAATTTAAACATATAAGGGACATTTTATCAAATCAAAATTTCAAGCCTACAATTAATTAAGCAATTTCATATCTTACAAAATAACTCGTTGAAAGAATGGAGAATTTCCAACATTTAACTATAAGAAAAACTTAGATTACCTATGGAAAATTACCCACAAGTTAAAATCCATATCTAAATAGTTGTTATCTACGGAATTTATCCATTGATAACAAATTTGACAAAAGTGTATTAACTAAGGCACTTACCTACGATTGGATGCTCCATGGAAAAATAAAATCCATGGGTAAAAAAAATGTTTACTTCTTATTATCAAACCTCTGTACATTACAAAAAGTCCTCTAATTCCATAAAATTGTCATTCTTAAAAATTATGATAATATTAAAGAAAAACTATACTAATTGCTTAATCCAAAATACTTTGCACCAATTATACCATCGATTCTCACAATAATAATAATTATTATTTATGACATCACACATTTCAAATTACTAATCACATCAAACCAACCATTTCTCCCATACAAAGACATCAATTCAAAACCATTATCACATATGTAAAGTTAAATAGAATAAGATTAACTCCATATACCTTGGCCAATAATCACTTCTTCTTCCTTAACTGATTCCAACACCCTTTCTACTCTCTTTATTAACCACGTTTCAAAGCTTGGGTCAAAACAAAATTATACTCTTAATGTGTATTTTACAACCTAATACCTTATTACAAAAAAAAAGAAGAAGAAAAGAATTTATCAACAGAGACACTTACCTAACCACCAAAAGTACTTTTCTTCCCTATCACCCTTAACATTGTAAAATTTTTCTTCAAAGAAAATAACATATTAGTTTCAAATCCCAACACAGGCCACGTGTCAATTTTCACTCTTTTCTCCTCCCTCAAAATTTTATGATTTCCCTCAATCGGTAAGACACGAAACCCTAAGAAATTGCATCTAGATTCATCCACTAATTGTCCATTAATTATGAATAAAATATAATTAGAATATTGATTAATTTTGATTCAGTCTATTTATTCTCCTTGATTCTATAACGCTTCCAAGGATTTGATCCACAAAAACACATGATCCCCTACCACAAACTCAAGGGATCTTCTTCTTGATCCACATGGGATGCCTTCATCCTCTCTTGAATCAGTTTCACCATCTTCATATCCCCTTCATCAGATAGACAATAGAGCATCATGCTTATTTCCACTAAATCTAATAAGTGAATGATGATGATCAAACGATAAGTACAATCAAAGAATTTGAGCTAACATGATCTTAAAGAATATTCCTAAAGCTTAAGGTTGTGTTGCAAAAAATATCTCTATATATATTATTGATGAGCCTTTATTTTCCCCTATTTTCTTACTTTTTGTACCTATCTTGATGAATGTTTAGTGCTTAATTGTCTATTGTTAGTGCATTTTCTTTTATTGAGCTTTATTAGGTCAGTAATTCAAATTTTAACTAATTTGGATTTACTTGACCCAATTTTTGTTTATCAACTATTTTCAAGATTACTATGGAGCAATTTTGGCCTTGGACACATTTTCTTTGGTTGAGAAAGCTTTGCCATGTCATTTGTGCATATCAGCAGTTTTACCACATCACCTGCCTTGTTGGATTAGTTTATGGTTTTGTCTTTTTGTGGACCATGGCCCATTAAGGTTTTAGGAGAGAGGTTTGATGTGACCATGTACACACCTTCTCATTCCCTTGAGTTTTTGTTTTTGAACCCTGACCACTCTCTCCTTTCTTTTCTCTATTTTTATGTTTTTCCTCCACCTTGGACAACATCCATTTTTGTTCTTTCTCTTTTAGTGGACAACATCCATTTCTCCTTCTCTCATTTTCATGATGTATTTTCGTTTTCCATTGTCTTGTAAGAATTCAATGAGTAGCTAAACTTTTTGTTCTGAATTCTTGAGGATAATGCAAGCTTTGAGGTTTTATTCACTAATTTTCTTGTTGTTTGTGTTTCCTTTTTTATATTTAATATCCAATTTTACCTTTGTTTCACTAAGCTCATGCTTAATGGATTTGGTTTGTGGGCTATTGAGATTAATTAACGCATACCTTGCTTAATTGTGTGATGAAACTCCTTTAATCCTCGCTTAGTTTATTGTTTCGAATGGATTGAGAGTAAACCATGGAAAGGTAATTTGTTTTGTAACTTGGGATAAGTTGCATTTGAATCACAAAATCAATTTTATAAATCTGATTTTGAATTGAATCTATTTGGTTATTTGCATTTTGAATCTACCAAAAATCCACCCATTGTATTGCAATGGGAACCTTTGATTAAGAACTTTGGTCACTTGGAGATGACCTTGGGATAACTCTTGAGTACTACATTTAATGTGTTTATTTGTACGGGTATGGCATTTATCACTTATCAAGAGATTTCCTACAAATACAAGCTTCATTCAAATATTTTTTAAGATTTGAGCTAAAGTTAGCACTACAAAAAAAATGTAATTTAGCTACCGAAATTAGTGACCGAAAAAAGTTGGTCGCAAATTGTGACTAAAATAGCGACCGAATAGTGATAGTTGCAAATTAGTGACCGAAATAGCGACCGAATCAATATATAGTAACATTTATTCGTATAGCGACCAAAATAGCGACTGCAAATATTTGGTGGCTAAATGCAATATTTTAGCCACCAAAATAGCAACCAAAATAATATTGTTTTAGTCACCAAATAATTGTCCCATTTTTAATACGGTAATTAGCGACAAAATTGTTCGGTCGCTAAATATAATGTATTTAGCTACCGAATTAGCGACCAAATTTTTTTTATCATTCAATATAATCTTTTAGCTACCGAATTAGCGACCATATTTTTTTATTACTAAATGCAATGTTTTAACTACTGAATTAGCGACCGAAATTGATATTGTATTGCCACAAAAAAAATTTTGGTCGCTAAAATGTGCTTAATATGATAATTAGCCACCAAAAAATATTTGGTTGCTAAAACATTATATTTAGAAACCAGATTAGCCACCGAAAATATTTAGTCGCTAAATTCACAAACATAATTTTTTCTATAGAATTAATATAAATTATTTAATTTAAGTTAAACTAACAAGCTAATAAAATTTAAATTAATATTTAATATGAATTATAATTAAGTAGATTATTTACATTTATACTTTATTGCTACTTATTTTTATTTAAAAAATATATAATTAGATTAAATTAATAGATGATAAATTTTAGATTAATATTTAATATAAATTATTTATTTTTTAATTTATTAGTGCTTAAAGAAAAACAAGATCATAACGAAAAAAGCTTAAGTTTTTTGCGATCGACATTATTTTGCATTCCTAAATTTGATAAAATTTGATAAAGTTCTAAATTTGAAAATCCTAAGATCGTTTCTCTCGATCTCACATCGATGTTTGAAACCCGACACACCATTGATGCATGTACTGCCCAAAGAAAGGAAATATGAATGAAGATTAAAAAAGAATTGACACTTAGGACAAAAAAATATTTGAGATTTAAATTTTATACAAATGATGTAATTGTGGCTCAATTTATTTATATTAACAAATTTAAGATGAATTTAATATATTTGATTTTCCTCCATTTGAGTAATGTAATATGCATATCTTAACGCTCTAATTTGTAAATATGATTTTTCTCAAAATATTAGTTTCCTTAATGGAATTCCAATGTTGATTTCTAAAATAACTTTCATTATTGATAAAAACTTATTATAATATAATTAGAGACTATATTTGTAGTAATGAAACAAAATATTTATTTGTTTATAAATTTTTTATCAATACCTAATTAAAATATAATTAGAAACTATTTTTTTAGTTACTATTAATTTATTTCAATAACTAAACTTTGCTCAGTAAAATGAATAAAATTAGAAACTAATAAATAAATGTTATAATTACCATATTATTAGATACTTACTTTTTTAGTTATGATTCTTACAAAACTAAATATACTTTGCAAATATCTCTCCAAACAACTCTTCACGATGTCTTCCTATCTTCAAGCCAAGATATTTAAGATCTTGGTTCTGCTCCAAACCAATATATGGGGTGAGCATGCTAACCCTCAAGTAAGCAATGAACATAATAAATTTATTTTGTATATTGTACTATTTATATCGTGTTAATACCATATTAACGAGTTTTTACTTGAATGAGTTTTGTTCATGTGGTTAACTAGGTTAACTTTTCTATTACTATGTTGATGTGCTTTTGGTGTTTCCTTAATTTAATCAAAATTTTTTACCATTACTACAGTTCTCCAAGTAGATGCATTTAGATATAATTTTGGATTGGATGACTAAGATGATATCAAATGTATATAATACAATTACTATTATTTAAATTTAAAATTAATTTCGAAAGACTAAATTTTATAAGATTATAATGTACCAATTTCATGTTTTAAAATTTAGATCATTTTTATTGTTTATATAGAAAAATATATTTTAAAAAATTTGGTAAAATAAATTTGTGAGTTAAATATGAAAATCTTCGTTACCAAATGCAAAATAAATTATTCATTCTCAATTTTTAATTAGTGACCGAATTTGAAATGGAGGCTAAATTCAATTTCCCCCCTGAAACATTTTAAGTTTGCCTCCATTTAATTTGTGTAACCTCCTTTTTCATAGAACATCCTTTGCTCCCTTCATGGTTCGTTCTGCACCGAGGGTTCAACACCAAACATGCATTCTCCAATCCCTTATTCCTTCATGGTCGCTGCTCCATCGAGAGCGTGTCATCACCAAACCCTGCCCTAAGCACCTTCCTTCATAGAGGTTGTCCCAGTTTCTTTATTTGTTGAAGCACAATAATCCCTTTTCCTTGTTTTCCCAGAAATTGGAAGCCCCAATCGATTTCTTCCCCTCTATTCTCTAAAATTTCAAAAGTTGTGGTCCCGTAAATGATGTGAAATTTCAAAACTCTTGCAATCCCTCAGTTTTCTACATTATTGAGTATTCATAAACCCTAATAGCTCCCAATCTTCCAAAACAAGTCCGATTATGAATAGCCAATGTCTCGTGTAGAGCCCAAACTCAGCTTTGGAAGCAACAGATGGGAGTGTCTTAACCGTATGTTAACTCAGATCTGGTGTCTTTAACTCAGATTTGACTTACTCTGTCTTCTGGACCCTTCATCCTTGACCGTATGTTTCTCTTTTTCTATGTGTGCGTGTGGTTGTTTGTGTATGTTTGCATTCAAATGTTGTTTTCTGTGGTGTTTTTTCAAATGGGTCATCACAATTTTTCTTGCAGAAGAGTGCAAGGTGGCAAAGGGTGCAAGGTTGGGGATGATAATGTCATTGCCTTCAAGGAAGCTCTCGAACACGCCAAGGAACTTCTCACATTTGGAAGCGAAGGCAACAAGCTTTACTTGGTGTGTTTCTTGCTCTATATTGTTTTATTATTCCTTTTTTTTCTGCTTTCGATTGAGTAGCATTGACAATAGTATTTTCATGCTACACTACTTGATTTTAAGTTTATATGATTTTTTTATCGCATTAACAAGGAAACCCATTAAGACTTTATTAATACTGCTTTGGATTGGATTGCGTCTATATTATTAAGACTTCGTGGGCATTTTCACAAACTCAAGAACCTACTTTTCTATCTCATATGAATAAGATATTCTTTTTGAGCTGAGCTTTTAATTTTTCATTCCTTTAATGTTAAAAAACGCAACACACGGGTGTGTAGTTGATTTGTTATGAAATTGGTAACACAAGAACATGGAGCGCTATGAGATTCTCAAAGATATTGGCTCTAGGAATTTTGCTATGGCCAAACTAGTTAGGGACAACTGCACCAATAAACTTTTTACTAAGTTTTTATTTTTTTTTTTACCATCAAGTTTATTGAGAGAGGGCAGAAGGTCTGCTCCATCTTCTTCACCCTTTCAATTTTAGTTGCAGAACTTGGTAATTTTTTGGGTAAATTATTCATCTGGGAATGTGTTTTTTTAGGTTCACCGTGGGATATTGGAAATATGTACAACAGATTGATGAGCAGGGGATGAGTGAAATCATGAATGATAGATCATTGAAGCATCCCAATATTGTTAGATTCTAAGAGGTTAGTAAAATAATATTCACACTCCTAATAATGAGTGAAGGGTGTCTTCTATTTTGGGTTTTCTATTTAGCTCAATGATAAACTTCTGTAAAATATAAAATTCGTTTTTGGTCTTCAAGACTCTTACATTTTGAACTTCCTTTCTATTATGTTAATGTGTGCTTATATTCTCATCTAATATTTAGATGTGATATTTTACGCTCTTGGTTTAATTCATTGACTATTTCTATCGTTTATTTTTTTTTCCAATTGTTTATTAGTAATAGTTAAGGATCTAAATATTGTCATAAAGAAAAGATAAGAATGTGAGATGTAAATGTTCTGAATGGTGGTGGTGGAAAGTAGTTACCACTATCATGAAAGATGGGGAACTTGAGAAGTTAGCTTTGGAAATATGACCTTGAATATTGATTTATTTTTTATTTATTATTATGGATTTTTAATTTTATAAAAGAAATTAATTATTATATTGTATGCTTTGCCAATAGTTTTGTTGCCTCTGGGGTTAGCATACTGAATGTTGATAAATTCTCTCATTTAATTAATTTTCTCCTTTTGTAAAACAAATAATGTAACGAAAGTTTTCTTTTCAACTTATTAATTTTCCTAAGTAACACTATCTCAATTTCTCTTAGGAATTCAATAAGCATGACAAAGAACCAGGCAAGTACATCAAGCAAGCATTGGTGAAGTATTAAACTAAAGACAGGGACACCATATTCATGTGATATTGGTTATGAACGATTTCTTGGTCCTGAGGTTTGTTTTATGGCCATTCCTTATATAAGTATTTTAGTATGATTTTTCTGTTGAGTAAATGAAATTATTCCATGAACTAATGAATTAAATGAATATATACTTGTTTAGCTGCTCACTTCCTATCATTAATATCTAGATGAAATGAAGGGGTCAATAATGAAAAGATATAAATATTAAAGTGATATTGCGTATTTTGTCTCAATCTAAACCTTCTCTTTAGATGTTTATAATATATATTATCTTTAGTTTAGTAGTTTACTTGATCTCCTTTCAGTTTTTATTACAATTTTTGAGTGCTAATACTTTTCCAAGTTATGTATATATTGGCAGCGTGAATAGTTGACTCGTGTGTTGCAGTGTAAAAGTAAGAACCAACGAGCAAAATCCTATCGAGGGATTAAGTTACTATCAAAGTATTATCAACCAAGTAAATGCATGCTCGAACAAGATGCACCAAGGAGATGAATAGATGAAACTTACATTCACTTGAAGAATGTTAAATCGGCTCCTTTCGATAATGTTGGTAGTGAAGATGATATAGTCGACTAAGTGATGGTATATCACTTGATCGATAATTGTAATTTTAATTGTATCATGACATCAAAACTTACATATTTATTTAGAATTATTTTCATTTTTGTTTTTATGTTGGATCACGTGATATGTACACTTAATTTTTATATTATTTTTTATTATATTATATATTTGAGTTGATTGTTATTTAACATAATTAAGGGTATAATATTTAAATTGTTTATAAATATATCACAACATTGTATAAAAACAAATTAAATTATATGTAAAAGTAGTTATTGATTTAGTGACCAAAATATATTGGTCGTTAAATGTTTTTATTTTTATTTACTAATTTACCTATTAGCGACCGAAAAATGAGTTGCTATATTATGACTTTTGTGACCAAATTAGCATCATATTTTTTTTATTTAATAAAATGTTTTTATGTTAGTGACCAAAAAAAGAGTTGCAAAATGTTTTATTTTGCGACCGAATTAGCTATAGAAATTTTGGTGGCTAAATTGGTCTCCATAATAGAAGGTGACTAATGATTTTAGTGACGAATTAGCGACTAAAATTTTGGTTGCTATTTAGCGACCACTTTTTAATTCGGTCGCTGATGGGTTTGCCACCAGGGTTTTTGCAACTACATATTTTCGGTCGCTATTTTGGTCGCTAAAGGATTTGCGACTGATTTTGAGCCTTTTAGCGACCAAAATAGATGGTTGCTAAAATGCTGTTTTTTAGTAGTGTAGGATGTTCGCCAACATTTTCTAACACAAGCATATGTCAACTCTAGCTTAACTATTTATCTAGTACGGTGTGCAATTTTACCACTATTTGAAATACAACTTTATGCAATCTAGAGAGATAAGTACAAATAGTTATCAAAAAAGTTGCATAAAGAAAATGAGAGCAATTAATGATTCATGAAACTCATTCAATGCTTTCTAACATCAAAGCTAAACTGGATAGAAAAAAATGACATTCATTTAAGTTTAAAGTTATTTGATGGGACTAAATGGATTGCAATGTTTAATTCCTCATAATTCTATATAAATACACTCTTTGAAAAAGACAGAAAGATAGCCATTGCTTACAAGTGCGAACACTCTGTTGACTTTTCTCTTTTCCTAAAAAGCTTTGTAAGGAAAATATTTGCGTCTATTGTAGAAAAATAGTAGAGAAAGTTTAAACCTTCTATAATTCAAAAGACGCTACCCTCTCTAACTAGTGCAAATTGTGATCATTTGATCACAAAGACATTGTATTTGCCTTGAGCCAAAAGTGGCTAGTTAAAAGAATACTGATGTGATCCTATCCAAGAAAGCTCATAATCGTTTCTAACTTTAAATTCCTTCTAAAAATTAAATAAGAAAATTATTCAATCAATAAGATTGACAAGTCAAGGAAGATTCGTTAAAAAGATGTCAATCTTTGATAAGAACGTGAGGTCTAAGCCAAGAACAAAGAGAATCATCTCTTTAATGACATAAAATTCAATATATGACTAAAAATGTTTACATTAGCTTTTGGTATCTCTATATATAGGCACATAAGTTTAAGAAAACTTAGAAACCCTAAAAGAAAGCCCAAGTCCAAAAACATAAAAACATAATTGAAGAGAATTTGTCCTTAAATTTGTACCAATTGAAGATTTCTTATCATTCTCTCATGCTTTGAGAGAATTCGACCTGAATTCTAGAAGATCCTACGCATAAACACAAACATAAATCAAATACACAAATTTAAAATAACCAAAAACTTAAATGAGATATGGATCCTGAAAGAGGTCAATCTCTTATTATCAAAGATTTAGAGGTCTGCCTTCAGGGTCAAATACCCACCTGCAAAAATCATCCAACAGTTTTAACTTAAAAATACTATGCTTAAAGAAGAACAAAAAATTATTGCCAAGATAAACATTCAAACTATAAGTATTACTTTGATTGTTTGTAGGTTTATTGTGAATGGACAAACAAACTAACTTATGTGCATATTTTTCCAAACTTGCGTCCTTGCCTAGAAATTGATTGGGAATTGACAAACAAACTAACTCATGTGCAACTATTTGTAAACTTGTGTCCAAACTAAAAGAATGGATTTGATTATCCAAAGTAATTGATAAACAAGTTAACAGATTATATAACATAGGTTTATCGAGTTATAAGCCTATTTCTTCCTTTGTTGTCTCATTTCTTTCGTCCATTGTTGATTTCATGGTTCCTTGATAAACAATTCTTCCCTATGCAACAAAAGAAAGCGATGGCCAGTTAGTATTTTCTTTTAATAAAAAATCAGGTCTTCATCATTAATAGGACTTGCATGCCAATTAGGACATTGTTGAGTTTCATGCCCATAGCCTTCGCATTTGGAACATCTTAGATCACTTGTCCTATTCCATGACAATGATTTTTTATCAGGATTGTGCTTCCTTTTAATACTAGCAATTTTGACATTCAACTTTACAATTTTGGATTCCAAGGCATTGACATCATTTTCCAACGCCTCACGAACACACCACTTCCAGAAAGATGTCTCTTGCTGAAACATGTTGCATAGTTCAATCTTGATAAATCCTGCAAAAAAGGTTAGGAAAACAAATAACATAGTATATTTAGATCCTCACCACTCCTCTAAGTGTTTCACTAAAAAGGCCATTCGGATATCACACTTATAGTTTTTTTTCTCAAATGTACCCTTTTGTCTTTTACCACTCAAATTCTCTTTAGCACTTTGGCAAAGAACTTTAGCAACTTAATCAAAAAAGTGAACAACCATGTGAAAAACATTGCAAGATCTAAGACTTAACTTAAGAGGCTAATAAATTACAAAATTTCAAAGAATTTTAAAAGACATAAAAACAATTAAAGCTAGACATAATAAAAATGACTACCAAAAAGAATTAAATTGAACAATGCAGACACTTGAATAAGAGACTACTAATAATTCAATACATCATTATCGATCATAACAATAGTGCAACATAATAATTGTGTTTAACTTTACAATTTTCTTTTTCTTTTTTTTTCTTTTGGATCCTTCCTTTTCTTTTGTATTTGGATCTACTAATTATTTTTAATGAATTTTGTAGTTCAAATAGCAAAACTCATGTAAAATAATGTAGTTGCACTTATAATAATTATTTGGAACAGAAAATCTGAAAATATATAATTTCTACGAAACAAACGCAGAAATTATCAATTTAAAATGAAAAACACGACGGACAAATAATATACCAAAAAATTTAATTAAAAATTTTAGAATAAGAATTTAAAACAAAATATTAAAAAATTTTGGATTTTCTTCTTATGATAAAAAATTAATATATAAGATAAGATAATTGATATAATTGATTAACATTTCACCTAATTGATTATCTATGTGAGCATAAATAAACATTTTGTAGAGGATAATTGAATATGTTAAGTGATAATTGATTAATTATGCAAGTCAATGTTAGTCTTTTAAGGCCAATTGAAAGCATAATCAATTATAATAAATATGTAACCAAATAAATGTGCATACCAAGGATCTTTAGAATATAGAAAAATAATCACTTCATCAGTTATTCAGAAAGATAAGTTAGATTTTGAAATAAATTATGTTGACCAAACTATAATCGGTTAATACTAATGGTAATTGGTGATCAACCTTATGATGATAAATTATTACACAATGTAATTCGTTAAATTAAATGTTGTTGAAACATTTTATTAAACTCTTAAAAATATTTTTGAAATCCCTTGAGATTACATAGGTTTTGCTTTCTTAAAAAAAATTAAGTATCTTTTCTACATGTAGCATACACACAATTAAAGAATGTAATTCGATATAACACTTTCATAGCCATCAAATTTCATAACAACACATCTTCAATATTTCAATGTTTTTTCATCTTGATCATCTTTGATCATCAATTTTCCTTTGTTTTCAACCATTTTCTTTTTGTTGGAAATAAAAGAGATAAGAATAGACCGGTTTTTTTTTTTTTTAATTACTAGTGCTTAATTTTCCCTTCTTTCTCTTATTATAGTAAAAAGTAATGTAGCTACCCCATCCCATTTTTTTTCATTTTTTCTTCCTTGCTCCCTTCCCAAACTATCTAGAGAATAAATATATGTTGTGTATGTTCTTACAAAGTCAAATATATCCTGGGGAGACTCCAAAAGCACTACAAACCTTTAATTTTTAGTGTACTCATTATCCTATTAGGTACTCATCCTCTTCTTTCTACGTACTTATCCTCCTAACACCGAATGAGGTTCTACTTATAGAATACAATCTAATGTTCAAGTTGGTCAAGTATGTTAGCAACTAATGTAGTGATTAATGCAAATATAATTAATTTATCTTGAGTAACGTGTTATTTATATTACTATTTGTGGGATCTTATCTAGATGGACCTAGGCCAGGAGGCCCAATTACGTATTATTGGTTGTGTCAATGTTGGCTAATCTAGTTGATGCAATGTCGCCCCTAAAATATAGGAGGGGCTAGATACATGTCAGCCTAGTAGGCCAACATGTGCATGGCTATGGGAAATTTTAGCTGAGTTTGGGGGTGACTTAGTCCTGTATAATACACAAGCCCCCCACTCTTTAGTATGACACATGTTGAAGGTTGTAAAGAGGTTTGTGGTGTTAGACATTAATAGGCGGTACTCGGTTGTGGTATCATAACTTGCTGATCTCGATACTCAATATTTGAATTCTAGACTTCCTAATCTTGATACTCGATATTTGATTTGTTTGAAAAAAAAAATATATTTCTTTGGTTGTGTAGTCCTATAGGTATATCTATAGTGTAGAATTTTAAGTTGTATTTTCTTAATCATATATGTTTATGATCCCATTGTTACTTAGATGATATTATTCATCAATAATACTCTTTAAGTACCATAAGTAGATTTAGATTTTGGATCGTATGATATACTAATTTGGATTAATAAAATATGACTGACCGAATTGATCTACATTTCAAACAAACTATGATTTGTAGACCTAACTAGATCTTATATAGGATCCAAAGGGTAAGAAGCCTTTTTTGCCCATTTTAAGAGTAATTTTAAATTCAAAAACATAATATGTATTTTAAACTTTAAGCCACGTTAATGAAATTAAGTTTAGTTTGAGAAATAGTAATTGCATATATATAAACTAATATATATATATATATATATATATATATATATATATATATATATATATATATTAACAAAATAATCTTATTTTAAAATTTCAAAATAAAATTATCCTTTTAAATAGGAGTTCGACCTATACACCTATAGCAACTGAGTCAATCCAATTCCATCAACGAATCAATCAAGATATAATTATGTTCAGTGTCACAATTTTTTAACTTTAGTCCAAACTATTTTATAAGATTTTTCAAGTTGGTCCATCGTACCAATACCTTAAGATTTTAATAGTTCTTTTATATTTTCTAATACACAAAATTGGTTAAAAAAACGTAGAAGGATTCATATCAGCAAGTTGGTAGTGTACTGTTAGTACCCCGTGTCTAAGTTGGTATTTTTAACTATATTAACTTTTTTAGGTTAAATAAACCTTTTTGATCAATATTTTTTTAATTTCATTTCATTATTTTAATTATTATTAATTTCATTTCATTTATTTTTAGAATGGATTAAAATAAAATTTTCATCAGTATAGCATTATTTTATTTTTTTTAATAATGTGTGTGACCTCCGGTAGGTGATGTTGCCTTTCTGGGTCCGCACCTGTCGAGAAAGAACAACTACAATTAATAAGATTGCAGTCACTATCCTCTTGGTGATAAGGTGTGTGCGTGTCAGTGTGCCATTCTTTTGTGTCTCATCTTTTAGCTTTTTTTCAAGCGTTGTCACGTGCTTATTTTACTCCATGTGATGTAATAAGGTTAGTCACGTGACCCTTCCATCAGGCCCATCACGTACCCCTCCCCATGTGATGTAATGTCATCAACAACTCCAAGTTCACCCTCCAATAAGGTGTCTGTCCCCGACGCGAATAATTTTACAAAAACTTATTTTACATTACTAGAAGTAATACCTAACATTGTAAAATGTTATAAATTATAATTAATATTAAAGTGACTTCATCATAATTCGAGTCATGAACCAGTTTTAATAAATTAGTTAGAAGAAACAAGCCACTTTCATTTTATGGGTTAATTTCCGGCTCAATTTACCTTTTAATTGATGTAAAGATGTAAAGGGGTCTTCTTTTTTTAAATATTATAAAATTGATAAATTTGTAAGAGGATGTCAAAGTTAAAATCGTATCACGAGTGATGATTTCTATTTTTCTTTTTTTCAGAGAAGTCTTCGTATTAATGAGAGGGAGGACTTAATTTTTTTTTCTGGTTTAACTAAAGTTATATTAGGAACGGACGACTTTAGATTTTTTTTTTCTTTTTTAAGTGTAAAATCATAATATGTACAAAGACTTCAATTTAATTTTTTTATTGAAAATTTCTTTTTGATTTCTTTTTATTATTTATGTAAATGTATTTTTAATTTGTTTAAAGTAAAGTAATTTTATAATTTTTATTCTATTATATTTATTTAACTAATTTAATGCTTAAAATTATTTTAATTAATTGAATTCATGACAAAATAATAAAGTAAGAAAAATTTGTAATTATATTAGTAGGAATTTGAAGAAATTAAAAATAATAAAAATAAAAGAACTGAATGGTAGTGAATGGTAGAGTGGGGTGAAATCTACAATTGTGAATAAGAGTGAAAATGGTTTCGGTGAATGGTAGTGACTGAGGTTACTAAATGAAGGTCATCGTGGTTGGGTGAAGGTTGAAGTGAGGATATGGAATGTAGAGTGGTGGTGGAAGGAGTGAAGGGTGAAGATATTGGTTTTGAGCAATGATGCGTGATGAAACTTTTTAGTTGCCAGAAAAAAATTTGAGATGGTGGAACGAAAAAAATGGAGAGGATGAAGGTGGGTAAAGGAAAAATGTGAATGAGTGTTGTTTTTTTTCTTCCTATTTTGGTGATGGTGATTTTGAATGAAAGGATGGAATGGGGATCCTAGAAGATGTTGTGCAGTAACAATATAATGAATCATGAATTGCGTGGGACGTCGTTTGCTACATTTTAGGAAAATGATAAAGTGACTCCATTTTTTTACCCCTTCCATTACTCTTTGAGATGGCAAGTAGACGTGACCAAGTGAGGTGACTTTTATTTTTAAAATTATTTAGGAAAACGTGGCTTTTATAACTTTTATTAAAAATTCTTTTTAAGAGAGACATTGTGGCACAGTGGGTGGGAATTGAAGGGACGGAGAAAGTTGTTCTCTTTGCACAGACCACTCCACACGAAGAAAGGGGAAAGGAAGAAAGGATTTGTATATGACTAAATCTCTACTTGTTTAAATCAACTACACTTCTTCAACGTCGTCTTCTAGTGAAATCGAAGAAAGGTGAGGGAGAAGACGAACCTCGCGGAATCCCAATTCCTTCAAAGATTTGTTTTGTGGTTGTAGCCAAGTTAGGGTTTTCGGTGCTTTCTTTTGTTCGATTCAGCTTGATGATTGGCAGGTTGAAATCACCGTTGTGGGTTTTTGGGTTAAGGAAGTGATATTTTGTTTTGTTTTTGTTGGCCCTAAAATAAGGCCATTGAGACTACAATGCTTGGTTGATATAGGTGAATGTTGTTCATCCTCATTTGGATTGAGTAATTTGTGTTGAATTATTCAACCATATGTAATTATGCGAATACAATTTATAATAGGTCAGCAGTTAATATGTATGTGGTCATCAATTCAATAATATTGGTTTACATGTTCAAACCCTTACCACACAAACCACAAATAACTAATTATGTGCAAAATGTTGTTTGCAGGTCAGCACTTAATATTTTAGTGATCTGCACTTAAAAATACCAGAGTAGTCATGTTTGTCATGTTTTACTAACTATCCCACATCAAGTTAATATGTAATCTGTGATGTAGAACTTATGGATCAATTATCCCATACAAAAATTGATGTTCTTCAAAAAATTGAGTCTAACCTCGTATCAGATTTTGTTTGGATGTGAAAATTGTTTAGAGCAGGTTAATACTAATTAGTTCTTTAGTCAACATATAATGGTTGCATACATAAGAAATATATCATGTTGGACTTGTGGATGAATTATCCCACACCAAGTTTCATGATGTTGAATACGTTACATATACATAATTAAGGTGTTTTAATTCATTAAAGATGAGGTACATATTGACACCCTTACCAAATACCACAAATTATGAGTGTGTGCAAAATGTGAAGCGCAAGTCAATACTTAATAGTGAAATGACCATTGTTTAAAATTACCAAAGTTATCATATATGTCATGTTTTACCAATTATCCCACACCTAGTTTGGTGAGGTTGAATCCATAGAATATATGTTAGTATTGTTTATTAATTCAAGGATAGTGGTCTACATCTTCAAACCCTCAGTAGAGACCATGAATTGTGAATTTGTGCTAAATGTTTAGTGTATGAGGAAGGCATGACCACCTCCTTAGAAGCTCCATCAAGAAGGATCACTAGAAGCATGTCTAGAGGGGAGTCTTCTATTCCATCACCTTTATCTTTGTTTTGCATTATTTTAGTTTGAATTCCCTAAGTTGGTTTCTAGTTGATTTATTTTGGTTGACTTGTTGACTTTGATCCAAAGTTGACCTTTGACCAAGATTAGATTAACTTAAACCAACATGCTAATCCTTGTTTGTCT
>Ga0214544_1003941_pt1 | contig 30185 bp, 24 predicted proteins | sample CNSS3metaG_FD_160074 | JGI IMG/M metagenome (GOLD analysis project Ga0214544, IMG submission 160074) | Root nodule microbial communities from cowpea collected in UCLA plant growth center, Los Angeles, California, USA - CNSS3 | ecosystem: Host-associated > Plants > Roots > Nodule | place: USA...
TAATCTATCTTTTATTATTATTTACTTTTTTTTTTAAATATGTAAAAGTTAATTTTTCTTAAAACTATTTTATCCTTCTAAAATTGTTAAATGTTTTAAATGGTGTAAAAGAACATTTTTTTTCTTAAAAAAAAAAAAATTGGTTGTTAAAAGAAGCGAGAAAGATGATTGGTAAGGAGGTGGAGAGTGAGAAAATATATATATATATATAAAGGAATGGAAAGCATGGAGAGTTGAGAAGGAAAGAAAGATGGGAAGGTACAGATACCACGTAGAAACGGTTCAGCCATGTTTGTTTCTCAGCAGGCTTCACATATTCATCCACCTCCTCGCCGTCGTTTCCCTCTGTTACTACCGCATATCACACCTCTTCCACCAACCACCAACCGCGCCATGGATACTCATCACCATCGCCGAGCTTCTTCTCTCTGCGCTCTGGTTCTTCAACCAGGCCTTCCGCTGGCACCCCGTCTCGCGTACAACCATCACCGACAAGCTGCCGAGGGAGGAGAACCTGCCGGGGCTGGACATCTTCGTGTGCACGCTGGACCCTGAGAAGGAGCCCACGGTGCAGGTGATGGACACGGTTGTTTCCGCCATTGCCATGGACTACCCTTCTGATAAGCTGGCGGTGTATCTGTCGGACGACGGTGGGTGTCCGGTGACTCTGTACGCGATGAGAGAGGCGGGTGAGTTCGCGAAGGAGTGGGTTCCCTTCTGCAGAAAGTATGGGGTGAAGTTGAGGTGTCCCAAGGTCTTCTTCTCTCCCATGGGAGAAGATGAAGACCTTCTTCGCCTCCAGGGATTCAAGCCTCATCGTGACCTCATCAAGGTATATACCTATCTTCTTCTTATCATCAGTTCATGGAACATATAAACTCACACTGTTCTTTCTTGCTATTTACAGGCTAAATACGAGAAAATGCAGAAGAACATCGAGAAATTTGGTTCAGACCCTAACAATCTTCGAATTGTCACCGACAGGGCTCCTCGTATTGAGGTATGGGACTGCCTCACACCAACATCATTCTCCACAAAAACTTCTCTGCACATTTGCTCAATGGATCACGTCACTACTTCCATTTTTTTTTCTTTTTTCTAACCAACCTTCGGATTCTCCTTTTATGACTGGAAATTACACTTTAAGAAAAAAAGAGAGAGAGAAATGATAGGTTTACACCACATTTTACCACTTTTTTTACTACCTTCATAAGTTACAAGTTAATTTGTCTTGAATTACAAGTTAATTTTAAGATGGTAAAAAAGTGGTCAAATATAGATGTCAACCTATCATTTCTTTAAGAAAAATTATATTTTTTTACTCTTATCATTTACTTTTTAGTTTGGCTTAATCCAAACCATTGATATTTTTTAAACAAAATAATGAAACATTAATTAATAATCCATACCAAATTAGGATATTACACAATGAATAAAAGTTGAGAATCAAAATAATAGGAATTATATTATATTTATCCAACAATTAAATTTTATTTTTTTCTTTTATAACCTAAATTATAATCTTGTAAGTAATTTTTTATTTTTCTACTTTCTATTTTTCTATATTACAAACCAATAATGTATTGACTTTAATCGTAAAAAAAATTATCAAAATTTATTTATTATAATAATATTATCCAAATCAAATCTATATTTTTTAGTGAGCATTAAAACCATGTTATATATTAATACTTTAAAATTTTTTTAATATATTTTAAAACTTTACAATCAATATATTTTAAAATTACAACATAGGAATAGAAAATAAAATTGAATTGACTTTCGATTTTTAAAGTAAACTTATCTAATTTAAATCGAATATAAATTTTTTAGTGATACTTAAGTGATTATATATTAACATTTTAAATTTTTTTAATTAACATTTTTTAAAATTTTAAAATTAGTGATCATCAATGCATTTCAAAAAAATACTAAAAAATCAGCAAAAAAAATAAAATAAATTCGAAATGTCTTTCCCAAAATTTTATAATGAAATATACTTTTTAGATTTTTTTTTCAACTTTATTTAAATATCATTTCTCTATTAGAAATCGAAGACACAGGTCAAAAATTAAAAACTTTATGGTATTATAACATAAAAGGTTTTAAATAAAAAAAATTCATAAATTAAGGAAATCTAATGAGAAAAGTATTATATTAAGGCTTAAAACTATTACAAGTAAAGGTTGGACACTTACCCTTGATAGCTCTCTAACATCAATTAAATCTAATTTAATATGATTGTATGATGAAGTTTCAATCTTTTAGTATTAACCTTTTTAACTAAAAAGTATGACCTGCTTTTATAAGATAGTATACCTCAATCTATATGTTTTATATAATACCGGTCTGTATGTATCTTTTTAATATGTATAATTTTATATTAGTAATGAATGGTATTATAATATTATTAAATTAATAAATAAAATAAAATTATATTTATTAAAAATAAAGTAAAATGTATAAAGAAAATATAAGAAAATAATTTATGATGAATAGAAAAAAGAAAGAGGATAAGTAAATAATTTTAGAAAAATTTATAAAAGTAACTGTTATTTTTTTTAAATTTTAAAAGTAATTATATCATAAAGGGTAAAGTTAGAATTATAAAATGTAGATAAAAAATAGAGAATCTCTTTATATATAGTTATAGATAACTGAGTCCTAATTATTTTCTTCTTTTTTTTTCATTGTTGGCCCCTAAATCTTATAATCCCTTTAATAATGTCCATAACATAAGATATTTATATAAAAAAACGGTTATTATATACAGAGTAAAATGTAACAAAATTATTAAATATAATTTATGTTTATGATAACATAAAATAATAAAGTATAATTATAAAAGTAAATATGAATAATTTTTAAAATTGTTTTGATTAATTTTATTTATTTTATAGGTAATATTTTTATTATAAATAGTTGTTTTGGTTTAAAATGATTAAGTTTAAAACAATATCAAATTGAAAAAACAATAAATATTAAAAAATAAATGTCACATAAAAGATAAAATTGATAATATAACTATTTTAATTAAAAATTTATTTATTAAAAGGATAAAATTGAAAAATTAATATATACACCAAAAAGGTGAATCCTTTTATATAATAATATACATTAATAATATTTTAATCTTAACTAACTCAATTTAAATAATAAATAAATATATTTATTTTGATAAATAAATGTTTTTAAAAAATAAAAAATTTCTGACAAACTAATTTAAATAAATATTTTCAATATTTCTCCTTTTTTGATCAGTTTATTTGAATTTCAAATTTCAAATTTCATTACCAATCTTTTAATGTTTGATTTCCCTCTATTTTTTCTTGTAAAAATTGTCTTTCTTTCTTCTATTGAAATACATTTTTTTAATTTTTCTCTTATCAATCTCACCTTTATCTATTGTGGATTCAGTAGCAGTGATGATGAACCTTTAATGCATATTAAAGTGTAGTTTTTTATTTACTTTTTTTCTCTTGAATCAAAGTTTATTCTCAATCAAGAGACACATTTTATCTTTTATCCTAGTGAACCCGATAGTTAATAAATTTTGATTAATCTCACAAACATATAAAACATTAAAAAATAATTTAATACCTAAATAAACTTTAATTGTAATTATTCTTATGCTGATTTGCACAAAAATTATTTATATATCAGTCTTTTGTAAATTTATTAGTCGTAAGACATTACATTTGAGTAGTTATTTTCTTATGCCTCCTCTACAACCTTTGTTTTTTGAAAGATTTGTTGAATGATAGATTGAACTATTGTTGATGACTTAATTCCAATATAAACTATGCGGTTTTTGAAAGATTTGTATAGACTGAATGAACAGAATATATACGCACCCTTTCCAATGAATGATGAATCGTATTTGTTGGAGCAATTATGCAAACTTTTTGAGTCCAGATTTTCTATTTTTTTTTTTCGTGCTGTTTTTTATTAAGTATTAAAAGTTATATTGTGTTGACATTTAAATATTTTTTTAATATATTTAAAAACATCAAAATTAGTGGTGATCAATGGAAACACAAATACAGTAGAGAAACAACATAAAAAAACTCAACAAGAGAATCCAAATTCAAACTTTAACTCCGCAGAGAATCCAAATTCAAACTTTTGCTCGTTAGTGGAAGAGAAAGAAAAAAAACTAATTGGTATTTGCATGTGTTCAGATTATAAATGAGGAGCCAGGTTTGCCACTTGTTGTTTATGTGTCTCGGGAAAGAAGGCCATCCCTTCCTCACAAATTCAAAGGAGGAGCCCTCAACACATTGGTTTGTTTGTACCAACTGAATTTGATTTTCTACTCTTTTTTATCGTTTCTTGCTTCATCAATGTAACCATTTTTCAATTGTGGTTGCAGCTCAGAGTCTCGGGTTTTCTCAGTAATGCACCTTATTTCCTAGTAGTGGATTGTGATATGTATTGCAATGATCCAACCTCTGCCAAACAAGCCATGTGTTTCTTCCTTGATCCTCACACCTCCAAAGATACTGCATTTGTTCAATTCCCTCAAATGTTTCACAACCTTAGCAAAAAAGACATCTACGATAGTCAAACTAGGACTGCTTTTAAGGTAATCAATCATATATATATCCTTTGTCTGTTTTATTTTATCACTTGTGTGATGAAATTTTGTACTTTTTCTTTTAGACAATGTGGCAAGGCATGGATGGACTGAGAGGTCCTGGTCTTTCTGGCAGTGGAAATTACTTGAGTAGAAGTGCGTTACTATTTGGAAGTCCTAACCAAAAGAGTACGTAAATATGGCCTCTGCATGGTTTACTTTTCTCAGTCACATTCCATTAAAGAAACTGTATCTAATTTTCAATCTGTGATTGTAGATGACTATCTGCAAGAGGCACAAAAGTACTTTGGCAACTCTACTGGGTTCGTTGAATCACTGAAGGTCATCCGTGGACAGAAAACTACCAAAAAAAGCAGTTCAAGAGAAGAAACGTTGAGAGAAGCTCTTGCAGTGTGCTCCTGTTCCTACGAAAACAACACAAAATGGGGTACAGAGGCAAGTGTTGAGAATATATGCATCTAACAGCATTTATGTATATCATATTTGGTTTTCAATTCATCTTAATTGATTGGTACACGCAGGTGGGATTCTCATATGTGATCTTACTTGAGAGTACTGGAACTGGGTATATTCTTCATACCAGAGGATGGAGATCAGTTTATCTTTATCCCAAAACGCCATGTTTCTTAGGTTGTGCCCCCACTGACATCAAAGAAGGCATGATTCAATTGGTTAAGTGGTTGTCTGAACTTCTCTTGCTTGGTTTCTCCAAATACAGCCCTTTCACTCATGGATTTTTGAGCATGTCCATAATGCATTCCTTCACTTATTGCTTCCTAACAATGTCATCCCTCTATGCTATTTTCTTCATCCTATACGGCATTGTACCTCAACTATGCCTCCTCAAAGGAATCCCTGTCTTTCCAAAGGTATTATATTGTCTTATTTTAGCTTGTAACGTGATGAAGATAACTTTTGCTGTGACTTGAAAATGAGAAGGTTTGATTTTGCTGTTATGACAGGTGACAGACCCTTGGTTTGCAGTGTTTGCATTTGTGTTTGTATCCACTCAGATTCAACATTTGGTTGAGGTTGTTTCCGGGGAAGGGTCTGTGGCAATGTGGTGGGATGAACAAAGAATTTGGATTCTGAAGTCGGTCACAAGCATATTTGCAATACTAGAAGCAATGAAGAAGCGGTTGGGGTTGAATAAGATGAAATTAGCCTTGTCAAACAAAGCTATCGACGAAGAGAAGATGAAGAAGTATAAGGAAGGTAGGTTCGATTTCCAGGGTGCAGCTGTGTTCATGGCTCCAATGGTTCTGTTGCTCATTATCAACATTGTTGCCTTCTTTGGTGGGATATGGAGAGTATTGAATGTGAAGGATTTTCAAGAAATGTTTGGTCAACTTTTCCTTGTCACCTATGTAATGGTTCTGAGTTATCCCATTCTTCATGCCATAGTAACCATGAAAAGCAAGAATGGGTAGTGAAATTTTGTCATAAATAATACGCTCATTCAAGAGTCTATGCTGTACTTGTATCTTACAATCAAATTGCTTAATAACATCTTCTCACTTTAGATCAATCTTCTAAAATGTATATAATATCTTTCTGCAACAAACTTTGTATGTAATACCTTCCGGAATGACTTTTCTAGAATAAGCTTTTTGGAAAATCTTTCTTAAACACATTAATGTTTCTAAAAAGAGCTTTATAAGATGAGTTTTTCTTCTGCGATGCTTCTTTCTCTTCTTCCTCTGCGATGCTGAAACTATTATTTATTCTTATGATATAGAATGTACGACTTAAAAGTCCTATTACTTATTCCATTGGATTATTCAATGGTGATCCAAGTCTTGAAATAATTATCTGGAGGAAGATACTTCAAGAATGAAAGAAAAGGTAAATTACTTAAGAGAAAAATAAAGCATGTTGTGAAAATAGAAGAAACAACTTAGTAAGCCGAGAAATAAAAGTGAAGAATTGGTGGATAGTATTGCGAAAATGTGATGATGAAGTAAGCAAGGGTGAAGCCAGCACCACCTTGTGTTGGAAACTTCATTTCACCAACCTTTGTTTGAACGTTCCTAAAATCCAACCTTGACCACAAACTTGGATTTCCTTCAAAGTTGTTTATAAGAAAAAAATCCACTTTCCTATAAATCAAAAGAGATGCAGTAGATGATCACTTAAGAGTTTATCAAAGATATACATTTTAAGGATATATAAAATATAGACATTATGTATAAAAACATATACTGACAAATGCAGCAATAACTGGTTTGACTTTCTCTTCTGCAACATGTAAGAAACATGGGAAGCAAAGCTAAGTGAAGTTGTTACATACGTTATCCTCAAGTCCCCACAGAGACAGTCACGGAAAAATAGTGACAGAGGGGGCTTGAATGTGTGTGGAAAAATTCATGAAAGTAGTAAATAAATTGTACAAGTTGAGTATTTCAAATGGCCTGCAACAATGTTGGGTGTTTCAGTATGTATGCATAATTACTGCAAGAGAGGAGAGCAGGTGAATGTATTGATTGCATTTCAACCACCGCCATTTACCATCTTGTATTAAATCCTATTCTCTTTTCATTACCATGTCAACTTGTTTTGGTTCATTCTTACAGATAGATAAAATCAACAAGCTCTTTGCTCCATGTGCCTCTCTTCACTCTCTCACACTTTTATGGCTAAGTTTGGACTGTCCCCATTCTTGGTGCTTTTCATGTTGCTGAGTGGTGGTGCAGTGAGAGGCCAAAATGTGCCTGCCATGTTCATATTTGGTGACTCTCTCATTGACAATGGCAACAACAATAACCTTCCTTCCTTAGCTAAGGCCAACTATTACCCTTATGGCATCGACTTCAATGGAGGCCCTACTGGTCGCTTCTCAAATGGCTACACCATGGTTGATGAAATAGGTATACACTCTTTTTTATCAACTCTTTTTCTCTTTTTCCTAGTACTTGTCACATGACCAAAGCCAACCTAGATTATGGGGTTAATTCGTTTAAGTCAAAGCAAATAGAATATGCATAAGTGTCATATTCTAATAGGAGTATAAGACTGCTAACTGTTCACAAATTATTGCACCCTTTTCTCTTGGCATAGAATGTTTTTGCAAGCATAGGAATTAAAAGCCAAAAGCTTGAGGAATGAGGCATAATTTTCTACAGGGAAAAGTATCACATAACATTCTTCTGGTGTGAGAGGTTGAGTTAGAACTAAACTTCATGTTATGGACTTTAATTTGACTAAATTAGTCACCAATTTCGGATTCATTTTTTTATGACTGATTGTCCAGACATATTTCGAAAGAGAAAGTAATGCAATTGAATTGTTTATTTTCTTATGCAAAACTTTTTGGCACAGAATTGTCTTTTAAGGACATGCTGCCAATTTTATCACCTTTGCCATGAATTTCTTACTTAGGAAGCCTACCAAGGCTACCATCAGTGAGGTGAATAACTGCTATACACCTAACGACCTATCTCTTGAGTACAGGATATTAATTATATGAAGTAATTGCTTGCTGTAAATTTCTCTTTTCTCCTTCAGTGGCCATTTTACTTGGTGTGTGTGGTTGGTGTGTGTGGTAAAAAGGGTAGATAAACCTCTGTCAAGGCATTTTCTTGCAGTAAATGATGCATTAAACAGAATATGGAGACTCCTCCTACACTTTTAGCTACACACCCCTTGAACCTACACAAGTGTTTCTCACTAGACTGTAATGACCAAATAGAAATTGTGTTAATATACAAGGCAATATAGCTCCCATATATGAAATTTCCCAGTTAAAAAAATCATGCATCGAGATGCATCTTGGTATGTAAGGTCACATGCTTTCTAAAAATAAGGCCATAAAGGTATTCTTGTTAAGCACTAACATTCGTTGCAGGCACCTGAATAATATGTATCATTTCAACTGAATTTTACACTGATGTGTTCGTATGAATGCAGCTGAGCTGCTTGGACTTCCCTTGATTCCTGCATACTCAGAAGCCTCAGGGAATGAAGTGCTTCATGGAGTAAACTATGCTTCAGCTGCTGCTGGAATCCTTGATGCTACTGGCAGAAACTTTGTGTGTAACATCTTCAGGATTTAGATTTTGACCTGAACATTACATAAAGCAACCTTGTTTTTCTTTTGAAGAATTTTACTTTGAGAGGGTGAATCATAATGGATTCTCTTTGAGCAGGTTGGGCGAATACCATTTGATCAGCAACTAAGGAACTTTGAGAACACATTAAATCAAATAACCGGGAATCTTGGAGCAGACTATATGGCCACAGCGCTTGCACAATGCATATTCTTCGTTGGAATGGGCAGCAATGACTACCTTAACAACTACCTTATGCCTAATTACCCTACCAGAAATCAGTACAATGGACAGCAGTATGCTGATCTTTTGGTTCAAACATATAGGCAGCAGCTCACAGTAACATTTCTTAGTTTCTCATATACTATTAAGTTAAAACTACTTTTTTGTCAAATTTGGATTCTTTACCGGATATTTCTGTGTTGTTCCTGTGCTATACTTTCAAAATACAATGATAGTCACTGATTTTGAAGTTTTAAAATATATTAAAAAGATTTGTAAAGTATCAACATAGTGTATTTTTAATGTTGAACAGAAGACAATACAGAAAAATCCAGTAGAGAATCTGAACTCTCTTTTGTCCAAGTTAATTTTGAGGAAAGTTTAATTGTTTATGATTACATGTGTTATAGAGGCTTTACAATCTTGGAGCAAGGAAATTTGTGATTACTGGACTGGGGCAAATGGGGTGTATTCCAAGCATTCTGGCTCAAAGCATGAGTGGAAGCTGCTCTGAAGAAGTGAACTTGCTAGTGCAACCCTTCAATGAAAATTTGAAGACCGTTTTGGGCAATTTCAATGCTAATCTACCTGGTGCCAGATTCATATTCGTTGACACTTCCCGCATGTTCCAGGACATCCTTCTCAATGCTAGATCTTACGGTACATAGGAATAAAAACATACTACTTACTGCATTGCAATGAACATTTTCAACATGTCTTTCATGATGACACTGATATTGTTTACTTTCTTTCTGTGAAGGGTTTAGTGTTGTGAATAGAGGGTGCTGTGGCATTGGAAGAAATAGAGGCCAAATAACATGTCTTCCATTCCAAACTCCATGCCCTAACAGAAACCAGTATGTGTTCTGGGATGCATTCCATCCTACAGAAGCAGCCAACATTCTGATGGGAAGAATGGCTTTCAGTGGGAATTCCAATTTTGTTTATCCTATAAACATAAGGCAGCTTGCTGAGCTATGAAGTGAGCCTCTTAAGTGGGAATCTTGCCGTGTCACTGTCATTTATAGCTTCAATGATCAAGTTTATATTTAGTAATTACTATATGTGGAACAACAAATTTAGTATAGGGAACCTATATCATAGTAAGAATGACTGCAATGTACTGCTATCTACATTTACTATCACAACTGTCATATGAATTCGTGCTTATCTTCTCTTTTTGTCTATTTTTATTGTAATGTGGCAAGAGAATATTGCCCTTTTCTTCAGACATTTTAACCAGATTTATATATTCTTGGTGATCACGGGAACAGCGTTGAAATTAGCTGCCAAGAGAAATACATAGGCTTTTGGTTGTTATCTTTGATAATTTTAGTAGTAAACGTGCTTTAAAATAAACAATAAGCTGCAGCCTGAGGTGTTTCATATATGTTAATGTAATATTATTCCTGCACAATGGAATCAACCACAAGTGTACAGAGGAAATAAAATGGTTTAGGCAACAACACATTCTTACAACACAAGATCATGAACACTGATAAATCAGCAGAGTGCATGCACTGCATAAATACCACACAAACAGACAAAATCCAACATAAACTAAGCTTTTACTGGGTTACCAATTGTTGAATATTAATGGGATAAGTATATGATTCTGAACTGTATGATGCCTTGGCTAGTAAAATATTGGCCACCTCAGTGGGGTGGAAAGCATCCCAGAACAAGTACTTCTGACGATTTTCACATGGTTGTTGCATAGGAAGGCAAGTAATTTGTCCATTGTTCTTGCCAACTCCACAGCAGCCCTTGTCTATCACATCAAATCCTATATGAAACAACATATATGGATAGCAAAATCAGCTTCTGAGAGCATGTTCTTTGTCATGAATAGATGCCATGTCTATAGAAAAGAGAATTACCAAATGATGCTCCATTTGAAGATAAATCTGAACTGCTTTGATAAAAATCAAGGAACACAAACTTTGCTCCTGGAAGCTGCCCTCCATTGAAGTTTTGAACCATTTTCTTAAGGCCCGAGTTAAATAGCAAGATGGCATTGTTGATTTTTTCATTGCATCTGGTGCTGTTACCATGAAAACGAGCTAGTTGATATGGTATGCAGCCAATTTGACCAACTGCTGTAACAATCACTTTTCGTGCTCCTAGTGAATACAATTGCTGCACAATTTTAAGTAAAAACCATTAGTAATGTCTAATAAGGGAAACAACAATATTGTGCATGTGAACCTTCAAAAGGTAGTCATATTTTGGCAAAATGGTTGGGTTTGAAACCACATTAGATCCTCAATTTACCTTGTCAAAATATTGTGTTCATAGGAATGACATGATTATTAACATGACCCAGAATGCTAATGCACTAGCTATATGTAGAGTAGTTTAGAATTAAATGTGCATAACATACAGATAGCTGGCGAGAGTAATCTTGAAGAAGAGCAGATCCAAAAGCTTTAACAGTAAAATCTGAGCTAGTTGAATAAAAATCTGGCATAAAGTAGTTATTCAGGTAATCATTGCTTCCCATCCCTGAAAAGAATAGACATTTGCTTAGGTAGCTATTAAGTGAGTCATTGTCTCCTCTGAAGAACCTTCTCAGCTGTTGCACTGTGTTGCCAAAGTTTGCGACTTGTTCATTCATTGAAGTATGAGCACCCTGCAACCAAATTGCACAATAAAATCAGAAGAGGTAACACAGCAATAATATTTGTTTTCTCAAAAGAATCTCCAGCATATGTCATTGCATACAAGGTTACTGCCTGTTTCTTCTCTAATGCCTGCTGCTCCAGATGCATAGTTAGCTCCTCTTAGAAGTTCCAAACCCCTTGCTCTTGAGTGTGGAGGAATATACCTTGGGAAACCCAGAAGCTGAGCTGCAATTTTCAACATTGTATTCTTGAGAAATACAGCTATGTGTGCATATAGGATCCTAAAACTTTAAAACAATGTGAATCTATCCTTTTTCTTATATCTAATAGAAGATTTAAACTCGTACTTGGATTATTTCGAACATACTCATTATTCATCATTAACTTAATCAATGAATTAAGGAAGTGTAGAGTTATTATACCTAAGGCATCAACATAAGTTCTGCCATTGGTGAAGCGGCCAGTGGCACCCCCTGGGAAGTCTATGCCATAAGGCCTGTAGTTGGCCCTGGCAAGGGTTAGGATTCCATTGTTGTTTCCATTGTCAACCAAAGAGTCACCAAATATGAAGAAGCATGGCACCTGTTGCCCCGGAGGAAGCCGTGGCTGCACCTGAGACATGCATCTGCCACATAGGCTCAGCCACAACATCCATGTCAATGTCAAAACCAAATGCTTCATCTTAAGAACCGCTAATTTTCTGACAAAAATGGCTGTTGTGGACATGCATTCTTATATTCTCCTTCTTAGACATAGTTGTGTGACCGTATTTATGGCATTCATGTGATAGGTATTTGATGATTTGTTGGGTAAGTGAGACAAAGAGAGAAGAAGCTTTTTGGTAGAGTATTAATGCATTTTAGCTCATATATGAATGAGACTTCCTTTATCATCGGTGAATGGAGCTTCATCTCGTGACCAACAACTGGCTGGAACATGCTAGACACCTTTCTGCAAATGCATGAGTTACAGTTACCAAGTTGTGTAAACATTTTTTTAGTTTGCCAAGTTGATTATGAAGTAGTTGCAGCATTTGAGTTCTTTTTTTAACAAAAATTTCAGCATATGCTGCCATTCTGAAATGTGATTTTGCAGCATACTCGATAGATAAGATATCCGTTGAAGAAATTGGAAATTTATTACAAAATGCAAAGACAGAATTTGACGGACTAAGTAACATATGTTGTCACCTTTTAGTGACACGGATATATATATTTATAATTTTTCATGTTACTTTAATTTTTTGTGTCAATTTTATAAAATTAAAATATTTATTAAAATGTAACCTATATACTTTAAAAAAAAACCACCAACAGTTTGTAAGGAAAAAAAATAGACAATTTTTTAGCAATGAATCCAAGGTTAATAAAAAATATATAATGTTTTACTAATCATGTTTGTCAATAAACACTAACTTAAAAATCAGACTCTAAATAAGGTTATCAAATAATTACGCCTTTTGATAACTATAGTTTATGATTTAACTTATTTGTATTTATTTTTTAAAAAGATCAAATTTATTTATATTAATATTTTACTATGTAATTTTGTTTAATTTATGCTTCAAAATTATTATTTTTAGGTGAAGTTATATTTTAAAAAATTGTTTTAAATTATTTTATTTAAAATTTAAATAAATAAATAAATGTGAAGGATTGAAAATATAAAAAAAAAATCATGAATATTTCTTTTGCAACTACCCACTAGATAATAAATTACTATTTAGACCGGGTACATCTAGTTATACTAGTAATTTAGTTTCGGTTTTATATAGGATAAATGTTTACTTTATAGAGCTATAATTAACAAATATCTTTAAACAGTGTAATGAATATATTATAACTAAACTAATATTTTAAATTAATCAATATGAAAATCATTATTTCATTTACTATAATTCATTAAACTAAGTTTTTCGTACATAGGTATTTTTAATTATTAAATTTAAATAAAATTTCTATATAAAAATTAAATGGACGTTCCATATATAAAGATTACGTACTAAATCAATATTAAATATAAAAAATAAGAATGAGAATACAGCACTTCTAATTTTCCAGATTTAAGAGACTCATACTGTTAAGAATAATGGTCTTATATTTGAATTTGCCGAAAAAATAGATTTGATTTGATTCAAGATGTCAAGGAATGTAATATTTTATAATTTTTCAACTCTGGTTCCTCTCGCTCTCCTCACCACGTCAACTCCTCCAATTCTGCGTGCAGCAACAACCACCATCCTCAATGAAGACATGTCAGAAAGTAGAAAGGAGGGAGTAAAATGCGTATGAAAAAGATAAAAATAAATTAATCTGAAGACTAAAAGGGGACAAATATTAATGCCCCACGTTATGCAAATTATACATTTCCACACCATTTAAAAGCTGAAGGTCTATTTCAGGAACATTTGGGTGATAGAAAAAATGTGTGGAATAACCAGCAACAAGCTTTAATTTGATTAATGCAGATAAAGAATTTCTCAAGGGACCCAAGAGATCCATTAGACCGGTAAAACTATTTAACAAATTATCCATCATCACTTTTCTTACTACTCGCATCTAAATAGAACAATTTCTGTACTATGACCACAACTCTAGCTTACAAGTTTATGAATACAAAACATAATCCTTACTAACAAAATGCTAAACAAGGTAAAATCCAAATAAAACCCCATTAGCCTTCATAATCTCCCTGAGCAAATTTGTTCTCTGGGTAGAAAACCGCTACTACTTGGTTCCCATCAAATTTTCGTCCATTCAACCCAGCACGGGCTTTTGTAGCACCATCCACGTCAACATACTCCAAAAACACCTGCAAATACAAGAGTTACTTACAGTTAGCATATATACACCAAAATTATAAGCAATATTAATTTTTCTACAGGAATTTTTGACAGATCCTCGGTCCCTCAACACTATAATTTTGATTCCCCAACTGCACCAAACCAGCATTGAGAAAGGAGGGAAGTGAACAAAATCGGTGCTCTTAATTTAAACTAAAAGAAAAAAAAAATTATTTATATATATATATATGACTGAAGAGCAGACAGAATTCCCGTAACAGGTCAAGAACACACCTTCCCAACTCCAGCGGCAGGCTCACCATCATGCGGTGGACGCGGGATCACCACATTCACCAAGGTACCTGCATAACGTGAAAACAAAACAGTGAACTACGCAATGGAATTTTCAAAGACATGCAATGAACAAACATGTGAGGACAAAGAAGGTTATGGAGACTTCAGTCTGTAATTTAGGCCTGATTCTCTATGAGAATGTGGGACTACAAATGGCTGTAAAACAAATAAGACAGAAAAACAAAGACAGAAAATTAATATGAATGTGTAGTTGTTTAGAGCGATACAAGGGCAAAATAAATCTGAAATTACCAAATTTGGAGCACTCTTGTCTCATATCATCAAGAATCTCTTCGTAGTCTTCATCATCTTTGAGCTCGTCAGCAGAAACTGCGTGAGTTAGGCAGACCACCTTTGTTGCCACTAAAGCTGGCTGCAACATAAGTTTCTACAAAAATAAAAAGCCTCAGCAGTTAGCATTTTGAACACATGCACGGATGATCCTAGAAACAAAAACAATTTCAGGGACAATCTATCAAACCTGCAGCGCAATCTGCTGTTGTGCATGCATTAAGATGCTCTCTTGTTCAGGTTTAGGCTGCTGCGGGTTTGCACCTTGATTAGCTCGTCTAACTGTGAGAGTCTTATCTCCCATTTTTATTCCATTCAGAGCAGCACATGCAATATCAGTAACTGCAAGATCCTGGTAAACACAAAATGCATAACCCTTTGAATTTCCTGTTTCTCTATCTTTCACTAGATCAAAACCCCTTAGAGGACCAAAAGTCTCTAAAAGCTCTCTTATCTGCGTTTCTGTGAAGTAATAAGGAAGTCCACCAACAAAAATTCGATCTGGACCATCAAGTCCACCAGCAGACCCAGGTGTTAAACCAACAGCAGCCAGATTAAGGTTTGGGTTAGGCTGGCTTGGGCCTAGGGTAGCAGCTAAGGAAGGATTATAATCAGTAGGTCTCCTGACCTTAACAGGTGCCCCCTAATAAAAAAAATGGATTAGCACCGATGGACATAGTCATTCCTTGCACAACATGAGAAAAGAAACCCAAGCTTTTTTATGCCAGTCAAAATGATACCTCGAAAATAATCCCATCTAAAGCCATTGCATTGCTAGCTTCCTCAACAGACCTCATCTCCACAAAGGCGAACTTCTTGTCATGATTAATGTAAACATTGACCACAGCATCACCTGCACACAAATTAAATTAGCTCCATTATAATGCCAACAAACTGGCACAATTCACTAAAGTTTAAAATGTACCTGGGCCAGCAGTGTTTCCCCCAATCTTAGCCATAACTTGACTGAAGAAAGTTGCAACTGACTGCAGCATAACAAGAATAGAAACAACAAGCCAAATTGTCACAACCATCTTAAAGACATAAACATTGTGGACAAGAAATTATGATATTAGTATTACCTGCTCATTAGCTGTAGGAGGAAGGCCCCCAACATACACCCGCCTAGCATGTCGTGTAGCCTGAAAATTCAGTACATTAAAGACAGTCCATAACCTGGGGAAAGTCATGTTAAAAGAGTAATGAATGTAAATTTCATCTCACTGGAAATCATTTTTACCTGTTGTGTCATAGCCTGAACTGGCATGACTGGGAGAGCACTGAACGGCTGCATCTTAAAAAAGAAATAAACAAGAAAAAATTGAAATTAATATAAACCTCAAATTGCATACATGAGCTGGGGAAAAGGAATCAAAAAAATACCTGACTTGTAGCCAACGGAAACATATTTGGAAACATTCCGGGAATTGCAGGATTTGCACCAGTGATCTGACCTGCAAATAAAGGAAATTGGCATATCAGAACAAGCTCATTGTTTTCACTTTTTGCAATCATAATACATAAGAATCAAATGCCTCCTTTTACTCCAATTGGCACGAGCTTAAGCATACTTATACCTCGTGGAATATATTGTATTAATAATATTAAAGGAGCATTGTAAACAAACTTTAGAGATAATATTTGTGTCTACCAAAGTAGGTAATAGTTTCCAGTTGAAGACGAACAAGACCCACCAAAAACAGGTGCATTGATTCCTCCGTGGACATAAAAGCTACAGATGTCGGCTCACGCCCATTGTCAGCACAGTGGGGCTAGTAGCCCAACATTGCCTTCTTAGAACATATGACAAGACATAGAAACAAAACAAACAAACACCAAACACAAGACAAAAAACCAAAGCATCTTTTAGTTCCAGAATTATATCGCTATGTAAAAAGAAAGACAAAATTACACACCATGGGAAACCAGTCCTCAAATGCTATATATACTCAGATAGTAACTGAACAAAGCTTACCAAGTTAACACCATGCAATTTGATATGAATTTTCCATACTAGGACAAACAAAAAGAAAAAACAGTTAAGATGAGAAATTTCATAATATATACATGTGTAAATGTACCTGTAACAGCAGAAGCACCAGCCAACATAGCAGAGGCAGGCGGAGCCATATCAAAACCACTAGTCCTTTTGCTGTAAGTGCAGTAAATTAGTTAATCCAATAATGAATGGTACTCTTCAAACCAATCGAATAATGAATGCTACTCCTCAAACCAAGAATATGTATTAGTTGACAAACTTAAGTAAATATCAAACACATCTATCAAAAATTGTTAAAACAGGAGGTGATGAAATGATGAATGAAGAGCAAGGGTTGCCCTGCCGCCAATAAAGTTAAATACAATGATAGATGTGTATTCACAACACTATACTGGTTCCACTTGGGCATCCACCAACAATTTTATTTTGTAGACAAAATATAATTCACAAAAGGAAGTCACATGCATGATATGATTAGCAGACATCTATACACTCTGTATGTTAAGGATCTTTCCAGGATTTACCTCTTTGAGCGTGAACGAGAACGCGACCTTGATCTATGTTCGGATCTACCCCCTGACTTGGATTGAGATCTAGACCGAGACCTCCGCCTATGCCTATCCTCTCTATCATAATCCCTTCTTCTGGAAAATCACATAATTTCAGATAAAAATTGAAAAGAGAACAGGAAAAACGTTATTTAAAAAAATGTAGCTGAGTATGAATTCAGATATTATGCAACACATCGCATGCTACTGAAAATCAGATGCTGATGAAAATCCTCAAGCTCCAACTGGTATACAAGGCAGTAAGATCCCAAACAAAATTTTACCTGTCAAAGTCACGGCTCCTGTAAAAATCATCTTCATCTCTATCCCTTGTCCTTTCCCTTCGTTCACCACGATCCCTGTGCCTATCTCTGTGGTGGCGGTCCCTATCCCGGTCTCTTTCCTTCTCACCATCACGCTCTCGGTCCCTCTCCCTGTCTTTGCTCCTCTCCCTATCTCTGTCCTTGTCCCTGCTTCTCTCCGAATCCCTATCCCTACTTCTCTCCCTTTCCCTCCCCTTTTCCCTTTTTCTATCCCGGTCTCTCCCTTTCTCCCGCTCCTTCTCTCTGCTTCTGGAAGATTCTCTGTCATAATCGCGAGATCCATGCTGCCAAAAGAACATAAAAAATTAACACGTGAGAGCAAACCCATATCTTCAAGCCTAACAGGTAATGATGCATATGAAAGTAAGGTTAAAAACACAATCACAGTTGGAACAAAATATTTCACACTCGGCATAAAATACCTGAAAAGCAGCCAAATCCAAAATACATTTTTCCTAAAATTTATACAACATTCAAAAGAAACACGAGAGGGCACTGCATAAAATCATGGCAAAGCATGAAGATTTCATTGATAGTTTGGCAGGAAAAAAGACAGCGGCATGGTACGAAAAGCAAAGACCTTACGAAAACCTAAGCATCTTTAACCACACAGTGAAGCGAGAATTACAAAAGGGGGGAAAACACGAAACAAAATCCAACCTCGAATCTCCCCATAACTGAGACAGGTGTAGCCAGTTTCACAAACAGTGGAACGAAAAGGCTGACACAAGATTTGTAGTGTTAAGATTGGGAACATGATGCGAAACAGAAAAACCCTGTCCCGAAACCCCAGTTATGAGAAAGAGAGAAAGCAGTGGAAAAAAAAAACCCTAATTGCAAATGAAAAGGAAAGTGCGGAGAAATAAAGAGAGAAAAAGAAGGGATTGATGGAGCAGAAAGAGAGAACGCATACGTGAGATTTGGAATCGGTGAGATCGTCGTGGTTGGGCTGAGGAGAGGAATCGAGATGAGGATGAGGATGGGAATTGTGAAGGTCTTCTTCTTCTCCGTTGCCTTCGTATCTTTCATCGTATTCGGCCATTTTTTTTTTTTTTCTTTCTCTTTTTTTGTGCTTTTCCTTTGTGGAATGATAGATATGATTTGGGAGTGTGCAATGTGTGTGAATGTGTCACAGCACCACCATTCTTGTGCTCAAATACCCTCTTCCTTTCTTCTTATTCATCTCCTCTTTGGGCCAATAAGCCCATTTCGCTTTTTGGATTTTCACTCCTCACTTCAGTTGGGCCTTCTCTGCATTTCACTTCCTCCACCCACATACTAAAATTATTAATACTTGAAATTCAAGTATTCATTTAGATTATTTTATTAATATTAATAGTTCGAACTAATAATTTAAATGTATCATAAATAAAATTAAATGTATTATTATTTAGCTCTTTTAACGCTCCACAGGAAATATTAAAGAAATAAATATTTTTTTAATTATTACTTATAATTAATTTATAGTAATAAGTTAATTTTTCTGTAAATAGTGAAGTGGGAAAGTTGTTTAGTTTTTTTGTATTGCTAAGTTAAACATTTTGTCGGTGTTGTATTCAACACTTAATACATGGAATATTCTTGAACACTTATTTAATAATTTGAGGTTGATGTATGGATGAGACATCTATCTCGAATGTCATTAGGTATGTAATAATATAATTTAAAAAAATTGGTGTGTTTTAATGTTCATCCTTTTTCTTATTTTGCTTTGTTTTAGGCGATTCTTAAAATTTTACTCTTTTTTTTTTTAGATTTTGACACAATATCTATTATGTGTATGGTTGTCAATACTATTTTAGGTCTTTTAACTCTAAAAAAAGTTTTTGTACACAATCCTTGTAACCTCTCTTTTTATTTTTTGATGAAATTTTTTATTATATCAAATGTATGTAATCAAAACCAAAGAAAAAATTGGATGGTTCACAACACTTTTTAGCACAAAATTTATTAGCTCTATTAGGTTTGTTGTCATGTTGTTGACCCGATATCGTTCTTCATTTCTTGTAAGTATTTACTTGTTCCTCTAAATGTTATCCACATGTTATGTTGCTTCTTGTATTGTTTCAACCCTTACTATATATGTTGTAATAGTAATTAACCATGATTTAGTCATAACTATGGAAGAAATTGAAAGTTTTATGCTAGAATGGAAGACATCATTTATGGATGTATAAAGTAGTATTCCATATTTCATTAGGTTGACCATTAATACATTAAATCGTATGAAGTTATAATTAGTGAGAAATCATATTGCAGTTCAAAAGATTTTTTTCTCGAACATAATTCAAAGGTCAACAAGGTAATGACTGACATGTTCACGTTCAAGCTTTTGATTAGTGTGACATTGTTATTTATGTGTGATGAATCATTCTACAATGTAAAGTGTTCTCTACGAAATAGTTTAAAACAAAGATCTTTTATGATGAATTTTACTCTTAATTATCATTTATCGTTGTACAATTAATTATTCATATCATCTTGGCCAATAATAATTTATGAATGAAATTAATACACACAACAAACATTCAAATTAAATATAATATCTCATTTTATTTAAATATCATTGTTTATGGAATATTCTTTCCAGAGTTTCAACTCCATGACTTCCATTGAAATAATAGCTTTGTTCAAAGGCTATGTCCAAGGTGTTACCATTTTCCAAAGTCTTAATAGTTACGATGTAAAATACATAATCTCTAAGTCAAGAAAAATATGTTCAAGGTCATTAGTCAAGTCCTAATGGTTATGATGTAAAATACATTTGCTTTTAAATCAAGAAAAATGTGCTTTAACACATGTAACATCTCATTTAATAGTGTAAAATAAAACTTTACATAGTTGATAATCCATAAGCAATTAGACAAAGACACAATTATACTATTATAGTTATCCAAGATAACTATACTAGCATATAATAGGTTTTACATCAACATACTCTGGGGAACTAAAAGTTGATCACATAACTACAACCACTTTTAAAAGATAAAAGCTAACCCTAGCTCTCATGATCCTATATTTATACAACTACACCAATATCTTCTTCTTGAGGTAAACCCACACCTATTTCTTCATTTGCTCACACCGATAAAGGTGATCATTTTAAAAGAAAAACAACAAAACACAAGAAGCACAAGTACTCGAGAGAGTAAGCTAGTTTATAAAATAAATAAGCATATAATAACACTTAAATTGATGAATCATAAAATAGTGTATTTCAAACATTCATAGAAAAATCAAACATAAAATTACATACTCTTTAGACTCAATTATTTAGATATAGGCATTTATGTATAATTCTTAGTGATTTTTGCACTTGTGATAAAAAAATATTGGTCTACCTAAGTTGGTACACACAAAGTTAGTCTCTTTATCCGTCATAAGAACCTAATGGTCGTTCTTAATGACAATACCTCATGTCCCTCTCACCACATAACTGTCATAAATCATTGGCCATTATCTAAGTGGTGCCTAGTGGCACTACAACGCCAATATTCCAGCAGCGAAAACTTCCTTTTTGAGTTCTAATTGAGTAATTTGACACTTTTTAAGTTAATCCTCATCTAACAAACCTTATAATATTTTAGAATTTCACATTCTTAACTCAAGTAGTGTCAATTCAGTACAATTCAAAGACCTCATAAAAACATCCTTACAAACCGTGAAAACCAAAGTTTCCATACTTCTTACAATTCAAAATTTAATCAAAACATGTTGAACCATTTACCTAAGTTAGTATAATCAAATTCACCAAACTAAACTCTCATACCAAATTTAAGATCAGCTTAGACGCATCAAGACAAATTTACATTCATATTTCAGCAACTATCAATCATGCCAATTGATCAAAAAAACCAATAACTCATTGTCATAGAAAATCAATCAACCAATTTGATCTTGAAATAATAGTTTTGCTGTCACAAATCAACAAACACTAATTTAAGAATAATTGCAAATTAGTTGTTATGATTATAAGGAAGAGGTTATCACTTGGGAGATAACCTCCTCCTTATAATCCTAACAAGTGGTATCAAGTCTAAGTCTCACATTGATCATAAATGAGAAAGTAGAGCACTATATAAAATAAAGACCCATAAACTCATTGCCTTAAGGTTTTGGGTTGAGAGTGGTGTCAATGTCTTATGTGGTTGGGCTTAGGTCCTAACATTAGCTTCCCTGAACTTAGAAGACAACCCAACCTCTTGAAAAAGCCTCAAACTGTCTTTAAACTCATCGCGAACGCTCTACCTCAACCTGTGTAAACATGTTCTAATCGAGCCAAAAGAGTCACTGATTAGCTAAGAGTAAAATCAAAGACTCAAGGAGCACATGCAACTCAAGAAAAATTACATGCAAAGCTAAAACATATTGGATATCGAAAGAGTCCAAAATTTTAACTTACTTGAAAGAAGAATTTGTTCGGTTAGACTCGAAGACTTCTTTGAGATGAACGTAACTCCTACCTCTAATCGTGAAGAATACGAAATTTGAGTGGAAAAATGAAAGAAGAAGACAAAGATGGTGGAGAGAATGTGTTCTTATGAATAAGGTTTTGGCACATTTAAATAGTGATGTTTTCAGTTATTTAAAAAAATAAAACAATTTTATATTTTGAAAGGGTTTTACAACAATGCATCTTAGTTGAGCTATTCTAAAATATCACACAAATCTTAGATTATTGTGACTTTCCGACCACCAAAAGTAAATATCAATGTTTTTGTCATCTATGAATCAGTGTACTTAAAAATTAGTCTAGATGTAGTTTACGCATTTCAATCTTATTTCAAGGTAAACAACTTTCAAAATCTGTGTTTATTAGAATACAAATAAAGAAGATTGAACCATTTATCAAAATTAAACATACAAGAGTGAACGAACATTCTCTTATGGTCTAAATTGTTTTCTTATATGACAAAGAGAAGAAAACTTATCTATGGGATGTATTTATGATTATGTTGAACTTTGGGATAATAAAAAGTTATTTCAACTTTTATTTTATTGTATTAGTTTATCATCAATGAAAAATAAATTTTAAAATTTACTTTCACTAATACCGATATATAAATGCAGATAAATAATTATCAAATTAATAATAATGTATTTTTCAAATATTTTGTAATTACATGTACAAGAACTTAAATTTGTTTTATATAAATTAAATTTAAATCGACATAAGTTTTAAAGTTAACCTTACATATTTTAAACAATTTTACGGTAAGATGATTTTTAAATAATTGTCAATTATTACTCTCAAATCATTCCTCTCTGATGTCTCTTGTTCAAAACAACAACGATGATAATTAATTGCAATGTGCACATCATCTGTTACAGTTGTAACTTCGTTAAAGAGTGGCTTAAACATGAAGCAAGTTATGCAAGCAATCACAGTATCCAGTGCCTCATTTTGCAGGTATATATACACAGTATTTCAAAAGCTAAACCTGTGTAACAACAATGATTATATATAAAGACTGTTAATCAAATTGAAAGTGTAACAATCCATGAAGGAGTTGTATATATATATATATATATATATATATATATATATATATATATATATATATATATATATATATATATATATATATATAAATCAGAATCAATTCCAAAACTCAACAGCAACATAAATGAGAATGATGAATGAAACACATGATGGTGGAAATTGTACGAGTTTCCTCGACACTACTGTGGGCAAAATGGCCTCCACAAACGAGACCTGTGGCTAGGAACGTTGAAGTGTCTGATCCTCCCTTCTTGTTCCTTCAAATACCCTTCACACAGAAAAGCCTTAGAGAACTTGTCTTCAACATCTCTATCAACATCATGGACAAACACATCAGTGTCACCATGGCCTTTGTTCCGAGCAATCAACCCTGCAGTGTAGATTGCAGTCATTCTCCCAGGTGCCCCCTCAAAGAAACCTGTGGGGGCATCCACCATGATCACATCCCAATCTATGTCATAAACCTCACTGGGGAACCCCTTGTGTGCGAGCTGGCACTGAGAAAATCTTGGGTCACTCACCTTTTTGCACTCTGCTTCCATTCCAACCTTCAACAGTTCATCAGCCTGGTGAACCTGTGTGTCGTACATCACATGGTAGGACTCCAAAGAGGGTATCTTCCGCTGGATTTGGTCGATCCAAGACTTGTCCTCCTCCAGGAACACCGTGCGGCCACCGTAGTTGAGCGATGTCCACATGAGGCTGTCGTGGCCGAGGCCAAACACGAGGAAGTTGCAGGGTGACTTCTTCTGAAGGACCTTGGCGGAGACCGAGATCTCTCGGAGGGTCTGCTGAGGGGTGACGTTGGTGGTGGCGTAGTGGATGAGAGCATTGGATAAAGACGGAGGGGCCTTGTTGCATGTGGGGTTCTCATGGATCGGAGGGCATGATGATGGTGTTGCTGCACTTTCTGCTGCTTCAGATTCTTCTACTGCTACTGCTACTGCGTTTGCGTTTGAGTTTGAGTTTGAGTTTGACAAGTTGGTTTGTGAGGTGAGTTGGGGAGACAGAGAGAATATGGATGACCGGAATAGCAAGATGAAGAGGCAGAGAAAGGCAATGGAGAGAATGGCTACCTTGAGGCTGCATGTGAATTGGGTTTTGGACCTCATGCTTGGTTTCTGATTCTTTTCTTTTTATCTTTCTCAGATCTTAATCTCAGGAACACACCTGAACAGGAATTTGGACATTTAAGGGGGGAAAGTTGTGAACTTGCTTGAGAGTAAAGTGAAGTCAAACTGATATAAAAAGAGAGAGAGAAAAACAGTAATAGTTTGTGAACGAGATTAGTGGTCGATTTAGTGTTGAGGTGGCAGACATTGAATCTTTATTTAGCACCTACTATGGGAATGATCACCTACCGTTTGTTGTGATGTTGTTGGGGTCACAAGGCCATGGTATCTTGAGAATTGAGATAAATATATATATTTTTGGTGAAGCCTACGATGAGAAGTGACAGAAAAACGATGATTATTGATGTTTGGTATGATTTGAAAACATGCATTGGTTGTGTAAAGCAGGTAGAGAGGAAGAAATTTGGAGGAATGATTTTGACAAAAGAGCTACTGAAGCAACTTTTGTAGATTAAGTATTTGTTAGAGTTGGTAGAACTGAAATGGGTCCAACAGTTGATGTTTAAGAATAATTTGTCGTCTTCAAAAACATGAAATTACCTCACAAGGTTTTCTGCATGTTTTTTCTTTCATGTTTGATATAGTTTTTTGGAAGGGTTTTCTAAATATTTGGCAATGAATTTGTGACAGTACTTTATGATATCAATTTGTATTTATTAAGACTTTAATATCATTAGTGTGTATTCTAAATTTATACTCATTACTAATAACAACAATATTATTAACTTCCTTTTATTGATGTGTATGTACCAATTATCTAATACAGCTAGTATATATTAATAACTTAATATCAATAAGTATTTATTTATTAACATTGTGACTAATTTATAAATAATAGTAATAAAATAATACACTGTATACACACACACACACTCACTCTCTTACAGAGATATACATACGTTGGATATGATTTTAAAATATCAAAAGTTAGTTAATTGAAAACATGATACAAATATATATATATATATATATATATATATATTAGTACATATAGCGAAATGAATACATAAATTACTTACTTAATCATATCTTATTTCAACTAACAAGCGTGCAAAGAAAAAAAAAAGGTTACAAATAACACTATTTTCTAAAAGAAACATTTAAAGGAGAGTGGCTAAATTATATTAATATATGTAAAGAGAGAATTTAAAAAACGAAAGATTTTGTTTTTCAACATTACATTACGTAATAATAATAATAAAATTACACCTTTTTTTATCCATTTTTCATATATTTATATTTTGTAAACAAAATAACTAAACATTTACTTCTATGTTCTACCTATTTTTTTCTTTCTATTTTTCTTTTCAAAACCTTAAGAATTGTTTTTGGTCACTACCCTTGATTGAATAAAAAGCTTACGGAGTCCGGTTGGAAACATAAATGTCAGCTTATTCCGACTAAAATTAGTTTTAATAACTCTTGAAAACAAAAATAGAAATAAAAGATATTTATTTAGTTATTTCTTTGTCAATATATATGATAAATTAAATAGTTCCAACTTTATTATCCCTATGTAGGATTGGGGCATGTACGTCAAACAAAACAATAATATTTTGTGGGGGTCTCTTGTTGCCTTTCTACAAGATTCAGTTTTTCAAAGTGAAGTGGGTTATTTTTTAGTCATTTTCCATCAAAATGTCAGTCCCAAAATCTAATTTGTTAAAAATACAGCTTGAATAGATGAATATCTTAACATGATATTTGTCTTTACCACGAATAGCATCTCTTCCTCTTTCCCTAATTTTTTAACTACATAAGGCAGCTAGCAAAGATGGGATCTTGCTACTATGATGATAAAGGAAACAAACAAGTTGAACAAATATAAGCAGAATACTAAAAACGTTGACGTACCTTTTCTTCACTTTGGCACAATAGCATTCCATTGATCCCATATCTTCAAACAATGTCAACATATTCACCGGACTTAACCATTTTGTTACATTAATTGTTTACTATTTTCTCTAGGGGCTGGGTTCATAGCACAATATCTGACAATAAATACGCTCTGTATGTAGTGATTTCACCCCACAAGTTTTCATTTACAGAAAGTGGATGTTATAAAATAACTGTTGAATAGGTTTGGAACAAATACGATAAGATTGTTGTGCAGTCTCCAGATTGAAATCCAGTGTTGTGATCAATGAAGAAAGGAACCTGTAGAGGACAACTTTATTCATACAAGGATGTGTTGATAAACCATAAAATCATCCAAAAAGAAAATATCAATCAAGGTATAAATAAAAACTTCACCCCCTAATATTTTGCTTTTATACTTATTATTATTATATAGCGAGGAGATTTTAACAATTTCATAGCTTGTTATATACATGTTCAGGTATTTAATTATCAAAATCTCTGTTGCCGATTTCCCACAGGGCATCTCTCAGTTTAGAAAATTTAAATCCTACTTAAGATGTATAGACTGATATTGGTAGCAACCAATTTCATTTTAATAAAACTTTGGTGCAGCTTTGTATGTACCACAAAATTCTAACCTCTTTAGATCCAGAAGCATTCAAGAGTAACTTCATTCGATGAGAGCCTTCTCCTACGTTTTGAAGAATGTAAGGAAGTTCCAATTCACATAATGCCTCACGGACTATTCGAGCATTCTGAAAAATGGAATTTGAAATCTATGAATTTAGCTGAAGAAATATGTCCAATAACTTGGTGGAATAGTATGAGTATGATGCTTGAAAATTGCTCCACAAATTGGAGAGTGAAAAGCATTATCTTACAGGGTTATTTTCATATGAGAAGAGTTCCAACTTTCCTGGAGGAGGGTCAGGCCTGGCGTAAACCCACCGAGCCATTCCTCTACCTGCTCGAAATATTGTCGGCATCCATCCAGTAAAAATAGTGCTGCACAGGAATGGGATGTAAAGAACACATTAATTTGAAAGTCTATCTTCCAAAAGACAATGGTACTTTGACACCAACTTTTTTTACATTCATTTGACAGTACTCATCATTGCCCTTCACTCTCTCTTTTTCTTTAGAAGTACAAAAGTTAATTTTTGTTAAGATCATTTTACCTCAACACGCAGCACACATCCTTTGGTCTCTGTCACAAGACTCAATAATAATCATCTATATATGTTTCATTGCTCCTTAACAATCACATTCTGAGTCACCCCAAGACCAGTAACATATTGTGTCCCAGTATACAATTTATTACAGTAAAACTTTAAGGTTCCTTTCCACCTAACCACTAAATGAAGCAATTTTGTATGGTGAAGTTGGGAATTGAGTTTCCTTCCTAAAAAAAGTGACGAATAATAGGTTATACGCCAATAAAAAAAGTGATTTGCATCTAATACCTCTCCAAAAGCCCCAATGATGGACTTCTGCCTTCTCCGTATTGCTCAAACAAGTATTTTACAATATCACCTGCAGCAAGACACCAAGAATAGAGATTGATGAGGGTCACAGACAATCAGCATTCGTTTAGAGGTTGGAATTAAGACTACAATTGCATTTACTATATTAAATGACATAATAAAGTTCACAACATTTAAAGGGTTGAAATTGAACTAGTTAAAATCCTTTACTAACACAACTGAAACAGACAAAAATGGATGTTTAGGTAAGAAAATGCAAATAGGAGTAATGAACCTATAGCATGTGTCAATCTAAATCAGTAAACAAGTATGAAAATGGTGCTTATTTATGTCATTGCCTCAAAACAGGACAATCAGAAACCATTTGGAGAAAGAGCAGCGAGAAACTTGCTTGCTTACCACTTTCATACATAGAAATACCCTTTTTTTTATCAATGAGGAAAGGAAACCTGCAATAGAAAATCATTGCAGCATAAATAGAAATAGTATTTGAAAAGATAAGGACAACATCAAACTATTTAACAAGTGTTAAATATGTTGCAAGATACAAATAAGAAACAAAAATGTAAAAGAAAATGAAAGCTGTCTTGTAGCAATTGCTTCTTTATCAGGATCAATCAGAGTATATAATACAACTAGTATATATATTGACAAAATTGAGACATGATACTCAAGAACTGATAAATTTTCAAAGTTCTGTACTACTGCGAGAAAATTCATTCAAAGATCAAAGAAACAATTTATGATGGAAAGCTACGTACTGTTCTTTGCCACCAGTTCTGCTGACCACCTCTCTGTGTCTTACAGAACCCTTAGGACATGGATAGACCTATTCATGACACCAAAAAAAAAAAAGAAATCTTACTTGCTGGAATTTGTTTGAATATCACTAATCCAGTCCAACAGGAGTTTATGGGATAAGGATTACATTGTTGAAAAGTTAGCTAACACATCAAACTCAACTCAGTAGAGAGTAGACATAGACCCCAAGTTTCTAGGAGCATATCTTACTGGAAACCAAAAATAGCACTCCATTGAAACAGACAAAACTCAGCCAAGGGAAGGAGCATTGGATATTGAATGTGGTGGTAAGTGTGTGTGAAGCATTGATAGCTAACCTCTACAGAAAGATCTAGTTCAGTCAAAGCTTCCCGGACCCTTCTACAAAAGGGGCATGCCTCTGTTAAAAAATAATGTTCAAAAGATTTAAGAGGGGACAATCACAAAATTCAACGATAAAATAAAATTACAGCAATATGTAAGTGATAAAAAACCAAAAACATGTTTCAGGATAAGAATAAAGAACTGCTTTTATCTGGGCACAGTGTTATTGCAATTAAGGCCAAATGGTGCTGAGCAATAGTAATAATAATACAGTTAAAATAAATAAACTTCTGGAAATGCTAATCAATTTCAATAATTAAGTCTAAGAAGAAACATACGTTTTTCTACTATTAGGAATAACAGTAGCATCATAAGGGTTAAACCTGTTTAATGTGGAAGAGGCGTACCAAATTCAAAAAGCTGCAAACTAAAAGGAAGTTCTGAAGTGATTTCTTTGGAGAGTGAACTCTCAGCTATCGATTTTTTTCCCCATGCAAACCTTGACAAGCTAGCCAAGGATGATGACGCCAGCTACCATTCATAAAAAAACTTAGAAGGTTAGTCTGATATAAGGTGCACGCAGAATATAAAGAATGATTTGCACCCACACCGCAGATACATCACAGGATTAATTGTTTTCATATAATTTCCCATATACTTCCATATACTTCCACTTCCACTACATGCATAAAAAATAATGATTTTAAGGCTATTTACTGCTAAGACCCCTGAGAAATCACCTCAAAAGTGAAATTGCGTGGTTGAGAAGGATCCCTTCCCTGCCAGAAGCAGTAAATAAAGCAGACATTGAGAAATTTAAACTATAACTGTTAGAGAAAAAAGCATTGGAAAAGTGAATCAGTACGCATACAGATAAGAGCGTGAGTAGGGGGCAGAGAAAAGAAAGAAGGGAGGTGGATGTGGACGATGATGGCGACGCATCTGATTTTGATTTTGCAACGATTCTGAGTCTCTGCAACGCCCAATTCCTACTCCCGAGTTGAAGACTCTTGCTTGTGGTTGTGGGTGGAGGTGTGGGGATGAACAGTGGGAGAACCGAGCTCAACGACATGCTTATGCTGCTCTTCACCAAACCCAATTTCTGTCCCACACCGCCCAAAATACTCTTTTGGTTTTAGGTATTATTCATTAGGTTTAATTACTCGTAAGGTACCCAGTTTGGGTCAAGTCAAGGGTGTCAATTTGGTACCCGGCGAAAAAAAGGTTTCAATTTAGTACCCAAGTTATTTTAAGTGCATCAATCAGGTACATCCCGTTAGATTGTCAGGAACGGCGTTAAAATCTTGGTGACGTG